>Ga0316208_1001933_pt1 | contig 18069 bp, 20 predicted proteins | sample 3monopyrite_MG_FD_204944 | JGI IMG/M metagenome (GOLD analysis project Ga0316208, IMG submission 204944) | Microbial mat bacterial communities from mineral coupon in-situ incubated in ocean water Damariscotta River, Maine, United States -... | ecosystem: Environmental > Aquatic > Marine >...
CGGATCTAGCCTCGGCTAATGTGCGCGTAGCAAGGCCGCCCAAGCCAATGTCCCGCTTCTTTCCATGCACACGGGTTCGAAGGATCCATGAGCGGCTTCCAGTTTTGGCCACCCGTAGATAAAGGCCGTCCCCGTCGTTGTGCATTCCGGTAGATAGTTTGCCTTTAACAGCTAGCGCTTTAAGCTTACCCATTTAACTTGTCCCATACGTTTACCCATACATAAGTATGGGACGCAATCGAAAAGAATGCAACCCCGTGAAACTTAAAATTGCCATATATGTGATGCTATTAAGGAAAATTGAGGCAATATGGGAATGGATGATACATCGTATCGGCGGACTGTCTGTCCGCCACTTGCCTTCATTGAAACGCAGATGCGCCCCGATACGGGGATGATTTTCTTTATGTTTCAAAGGGGTTTAGGCTTGGCGACCGAACCCGCGAGAATGCCCGGTCACCTCGACACGCTCTCTAAGCCCCGTTTCTCTCTTTTCGACCGACCTTCGAGGCGTTTGAGGTCGGTCACGAAAACGCCAATAAAGCAAGGGTTTTTCGTGAATTTCGTGCCCGACCAGTTGCCGCGATGTCAAATCCTCTCACTCGACGAGAGAAACCCGTAAGGGGCGTTTTGGTGCGAAAAGCCGCAACGCAGCGCGGGGGTGGCTTTGGGGAAGGCATTGAACGGGGGCCACCAGAATGGCTCTGCCTTTTCCTGAGATACCCGGATACAATCTGGAAATTGGAGGACACTTTGTACGATATCATTCCCGACATTCACGGCCAGTTTGAAAAGCTGGAGCACGCTCTGACCTCACTGGGGTATGCAAGGCGAAACGGAGCGTGGCGGCACTCGGACCCCAGGCGCATTTGCGTTTTTCTGGGCGATTTCATCGATCGTGGCCCGCGAAACGAGGATGTCATTGCTCTGGTGCGCGGGATGCTGGATGCCGGAACGGCGCTGGCGGTGATGGGCAATCACGAACTGAACGCGATCCATTTCCATACCAAGCATCCCGAAACCGGCGCGCCTTTGCGCCCGTGGTCCCCTAAAAACCTGCGCCAACACCAGAGCTTTCTGGATGAATTCCCGCCGGAAAGCACCGCTACGCGTGATGCCATCGGCTGGATGCGTAGCCTTCCGCTCTATCTGAAACTTGACGGGCTTCACGCCGTGCATGCCTTCTGGGACGAAGGGCGCATCGCGCGGCTGGATGGGGAAACATCCCTGGGCGTGCTATCAGAGGAAAAACTGATCAGGGCTGCCGACCCGGTTGATCCGCTCAATGATATGGTGGAAACTATTACCAAAGGCCCCGAGGTTGCCTTGCCGAATGGGCACAGCTTTGCCGATAAGGATGGCAATATCCGCACCGAGGTGCGGGTGAAATGGTGGAATGGGCAGGGGCAAAGCTGGGCCGATATCGCCATGTCAGTGCCCGAACCGGATGATTTACCCAAGGGGGAGCTGCCTGCGGATGTATCGGCAATGGTCTACCCCGAAACGGCCAAGCCGGTGTTCTTCGGCCATTACTGGCTGACCGGGCGGCCGGTGTTGCAAGCCCCGAACGCTCTGTGCCTTGATTATTCCGCCGGCAAAGATGGTCCGCTTATGTCGTATACTATGGACGGGGAAAATCCGCTGACACTGGACAAGATCAAGCACCAAGGGGATTGAATATCATCCAGTTTCAAACACTGAGGCCTCTTGCTCGGCCCAAGGCAAGGATACGGCATTGATCAGATCAATGATCCTGACGGCGGGGATTTCCTGTTTCACCATCAGGCGCTCGGTGACTGCGGGCGCAAGATAGGCGAGGCGGATCTGGCGACTGACATGCCGATCAGCCAGCCCCTCGGCGGCCGCGAGATCGCTGATCGTGTTCGCCTCCCCAGTTTCCAGTTTTCGTCGCCACTCCCACGCTCGGGCCAGGGCGCGCAGGATATGGGGGTCCTGCTGGCGATCCTCGGCATCGAGCCGGTTCTCGGGCGGCAGGATCTGGGTGCGACCGTTGCGGCGGCGGTATTCCAGCGGTACAAAAATGCGGATGGTGTCGGGGGTGGTCATGCGCTTGCCTCCTGCCCAGTCATCAATTCGCTCGCCAGCCCCCTCAGCCCGTCGGCCCGCAGATCGATTGCCAACCCTTCGCCGGTGACGGTCACGCGCTGCACCAGAAGCTGGACGATGCGGGCGCGCTCATTATGGAAAAGCTGGGCCCAGAGGTTGTCGAAATCCTGCAGGGCAGCGGCAACTTCGCTGGTTTCAGCATTGCTGCCCAGTTCCGTTGCCGTTCGGGCCGCTATTTCGGGGGAACGCAACACGCGGCGCAATTCGCGTACCACGGCCCCTTCGACCATACCGGCGGCAAGACGCTGTGGCGCGGCCGAGGGCTCGGTGTGGCGGACCTTCTGGTGGCGCACAAGGAAGTGCGGGAGACCTATCTCAACACCGCAGCGGCGGCCGATTTGCGTTCGCGCGTGTCCGACGAGGTCAGCTTTGGCGGTATCAATTTCCGCCGCTATCGCGGCAATGCCGCTTTCGGCGTGCCAGTCGACAAGGCGTTCTTTTATCCCGAGGGCGTTGAGGGGCTGTTTGAAATCTACTACGCCCCGGCTGATACCTTCGAGACCGTCAACACCCTCGGCCTGCCGCTCTACGCCCGTTCCATTCCCGATCGCGATCGCGACGAATGGGTGCGGCTGGAAATTGAGTCCAACCCACTGCCGATCTGCACCCGTCCGCAGGTGCTGCGTAGCGCACGGCGGACCTAAGGTGTTCCCAGTTAACATGGAATCATTTGGCCCGCCGAACGCCCATGTAAACAAAGGCTGCCTCTGCGGGCCAAATGATACCCAGATGCACTGTAAACTGGAGACGCTGAAATGAACGCCTTTGCCATTGGCATTGACGCTCTGTTTGCCGACGACAATATCGCCACAGATGTCATCTACACGGCCGAGGGTGGCAATCCCGTTCTCGTCCGCGTGGTGGCGCGGCGTGCCGACAGCATCACCGGCTTTGGCGAGGCCAAACTCTGGTCGGAAACCCAGCGGTTCGATCTGCGCGTCGGTGAAGTGGCCAACCCGCGCCCGGGGGATCGGCTGGAAATCGGTGGCGAGGCTTTCCTGATACAGGGCGAACCAACCCGTGACGCGGAACGGCTGATCTGGACCATAGATGTGCATCCGGTATGAAGCTGAAACTGGACATCAGCCCCGACATCGCCGCGCTGATGCTGGCGGAGGTATTGGCGGGAGAGCGCGCCGTCACCGCTGCCATGCGTCAGGCGGGCAGTGATCTCAAGGCCGACTGGCGCGGCCAGATCACCGGTGCTGGTCTCGGCCAGCGGTTAGCCCGCAGCATCCGCAACAAGACCTATCCCGAACGCGGCGAAAGTCTGGATGCGGCTGCCTTCATCTGGTCCAAGGCCCCGAAAATCATCCACGCCCATGACAAGGGCGTGCTGATCCGTTCAAAGAACGGCTTCTATCTGGCCATCCCGACCGAGGCCGCAGGCAAGGGGCGTGGTGGTGCGCGCCTGACTCCGGGCGAATGGGAGCAGCGTCGCGGCATGCGGCTGCGGTTCATCTATCGCCGCAACGGGCCAAGCCTGCTGGTGGCCGAAAAGGCGCGGATCAACACGCGCGGGACCGCAGTGGCCTCACGGTCCAAAACCGGACGCGGGCAAGTCACCGCGCCGATATTCCTGCTGGTACCGCAGGTAAAACTGCGCAAACGGCTCGATCTGGCGCGGGATGCGGAGAAGGTGGCGCGGGCAGTGCCCGGGTTGATTGTGGCGAGGTGGGTGGAGGGATAAACGCGTTTCGCGGTATGTTACAAATACTCGATATCGGCTCGTGCCAATGCTGCCAGTTTTGGCAGGCCGCTCTTGATCAGGTCCATCAGGAATTCCGAGCGCGTGAATGGCGGATTGTCATAGCGCTGCCGGACCTGTTTCAGCACCCGCACGCCGCTCTTGGGAAACAAATCATAGGTGTTGGCCAGAAAATCATCCGCCCCAAGTTTTTCGACGCCGTATTCCTCAAGTGTCTCGGCCGGGAAATCCTTGTGGTTTTCCGTTACGATAATCTGGGCGGAGCATTTTATAGCCGCCGCCAGCACGTGGCGGTCATCTTCATCAGGAAGGTTAAGACCCGGTATCAGGGGCGCGTATCCGGTGACAAGGCATTCATCGAATACTTGGCGAATTGCGGTTTCTTGCTGGCGAACGCTGTCTTCAAGTTGCGGTTTGTTCTTGATGAGGTTGCGCGTCCATTCATCAAGGATTTCATCGGTGAAGCGCGCTCTGAACAGACCGGCCTGTGCAAAGCTAAACAGGACATCGCGTGTCCTGAACGGGTAGAGGACATTGGCATCAAGAATGACAACAAACGGATTGGCAACAAAACTCATGCCTGATCATATTCCTGACCAAGCCGGGACAACTCGCGCAGGGTTTCTTCCTGACGTCGCGCCTTGTTTTCCCTGTATTCCATCAGGGCTTTCAACGGCACTCGCCGGTGTTTCCCGACTTCCTCAAAGGCGATCTCTCCTTTCTTCAGAAGGCCGGTCAGATAGGGGCGCGACACATTCAGCATGTCAGCGGCCTGCTGGGTGGTCAGCATGGTTCCGACAGGGACAAGCGTCACCATGTTGCCGTTGCTTACATGGCCAAGAAGCTCGATGATAAGCTCGCCGACGGCAGGCGCAATCTTGACCGGGCCACCGTTTTCACCGGATACTTTAAGGCCACCATCCAGTTCCATTGCCACGGCAATTGCTGTTGCGGCATGGGCGGCACTGTCGATTTCCTCAGCCGTCGGAAGCCGGTCCATGAGGCCGTCATGTTCAAGTTTTTCTGCGGTATTTTGCATTAGGTTTCTCCCTTTCCTTACCTGTCTATATGCACATGAAACGTGTGATCGCAAGTGAAATAACAGAATTTAGTGAAATAACCGTAACGATATCTGACTGGCAAACCCATACCCACCCCCCGAGAAACCATACTGCAAGCCCTGCTTTCGGCCCTGAAAACTGTGCCCGTCGCAACAGTTCTGCGCGGCGCGATCCTGCCGGAACGGATCCCGTTCGGCGGTTTGCTAATCCTACGCGATGGTGACCCTGGCACGCCCGAAGTCACACTCTCACCACTACAATATCACTTCGAGCATCGCTCCGAGGTTGAAGTGATCGTGCAGGGCAAGACTCCGGCTGACCGTGACGCGGCATTCGATATGCTGCTGGCGGAACTGGCCACCACCATCACAACCGCCCGCACCCTTGGTGGCCTTTGCGACTGGATCGAGGCGGAAGCTCCGCAGCCGGTTGATCTGCCTGTCGAAGGGGCCGAGGCGCTGAAGGCGGCCATTGTTCCCGTCATTTTGACTTACACCACGGCCGACCCGCTGGGCTGACTCCCATGGGATGACCCCCATAAAACAAAGGAAAACACTATGGCACGCGCACAAGGGGCGCGGTCGCTGATGGCGGCTGCGTTCGAGACGACTTATGGCACCCCGCCGGTTGGCGGCTACATGCAGATGCCCTTTGCCAGCACTTCGCTGGGGGCGGAGCAACCGCTGCTGGGCTCCGAATTGCTGGGCTATGGGCGTGATCCGCTGGCTCCAATCAAGGACGCGGTGACCGCAGACGGCGACGTGGTGGTGCCGATCGACGCCGAGGCCTTCGGTTTCTGGCTGAAGGCGGCGTTTGGCGACCCGGTCACCACCGGCACAGGGCCGTATACGCATGTGTTTACATCCGGCAACTGGACTCTGCCGAGTATGTCTATCGAGACCGCCATGCCGGAGGTGCCGCGCTATGCGATGTATTCCGGATGTGTGCTCGACCAGATCGGCTGGCAGATGCAACGCTCTGGCCTGCTGACCGCCAGTGCCAAGCTGATCGCGCAGGGCGAGGCGATTGCCACCTCTACGGCCGCCGGAACAACCACCGGCTGGAACCTGCAACGGTTCGGACATTTCAACGGGTCGATCAAGCGCAACGGGACCAGCCTTGGCAATATCGTTTCCGCCGACATTCAATATGCCAACAATCTCGACCGTATTGAAACAATCCGCTCGGACGGGCGCATCGACGGGGCCGATCCTTCTATTGCGGCACTGACCGGCAAGATGGATGTGCGCTTTGCTGATCAGGTGCTGATGACCCAGGCGATGAACGGCACACCGGCGGAACTGGAATTCGCCTACGCGCTCGGCAGCGGCGAGAGCCTGACCTTCACTGCCCACGCCGTTTATCTGCCCCGTCCACGTGTCGAAATTCAGGGACCCCAGGGCGTGCAAGCCAGTTTTGACTGGCAGGCCGCTTATGACACCGCCGCCGGCCAAATGTGCACCATCACCCTTGTCAACGATATCGCAACCTACTGAGGAACAACATGATACGTCTCGATCTTTCGAACAAACCCGCATGGCTTGATCTCGGCCACGGTGTCCGGCTGCATTTGCAACCCCTGACTACGGCCATGATGGTGGCCTCGCGCAACGACCCCGCTGTTGCCGCTTTGCCGGAAGATGCCACCGACGAGGCCAGCGCGCTTGTCTTCGCCAAAGCGCTGGCCTGCAACGCAACCCTCGACTGGGAGGGTGTCGGGGATAGTGACGGCAATGTTATTCAAATTACCCCCGAGGGTATTTCAGCTCTGCTGGACGTCTGGCCGCTGTTCGAGGCCTACCAGACCAAATACGTCGCCAAAGGTCTGGTGCTGGATGCGGAAAAAAACGTCTCACCGCCCTTGCCGAATGGGTCTTCGGCGGGGGCGACGGATACTGCGAGGCTTGCACAACAACCTGCAAAGACTGCCCGCAAACCCTGAATCGGCCACAAACCCATGAGGGTTGGCAGGTTTGGGATCTGGTTGCTCGCCTCGGTGGTCAGCTGCGGGTGGCTCCTTCTGGCGGTGTGATCGGATGGGATTTGGGTGCGGCCCTTTCATTGGCGTCGGCGCTTGGCATCTGTCCGATCGCTACCGCCGAAATCCTCCCCGCAATCGAGGCCGTGATGGTGCGTAAAATCAACGAACAGATGGATCAAGGAAATGGCTGAGAAGAGAGTCAGCGTCCGACTTGCGGCCGTTGGTGGTAAACAGGTCAAAGCCGAGTTTGAGGGCATCGGTGAAGCCGGCAAACGCGGTTTTGGCAAAGCCTCGCGAGAGATGGAGATTGCCAATGCCCGTCTGGCCCGGTTTGCACGGCGCGCCAAGATTGCCGCCGGTATCATGGCGGCCGCCGCCGTGGCCGCGGGCATTGCCATGGTGCGATCCGGCTTGCAGACCATCGACGAGCAGGCCAAGCTGGCAACCTCCTTGCGCACCACGACAGAAAGTATCCAGACACTTGCCCGCGCCGGTGATCTGGCTGGCGTGTCGATGGGCGAGGTCGAACAGGCCACCTTTCAGCTGACCAAACGCCTGAGTCAGGCGGCTGCTGGAACCGGTCCGGCCGTGGATGCCCTGAGACAGTTGCATCTCTCGGCAGCTGATTTGACAGGCCTCACGGTCGACGCCAAGATTGCTACCATTCAGGACGCAATTGTAAAATTCATCCCGTCTGCGCAGCAAGCTGCGATTGCCTCGCAAATCTTCGGGGATCGCGCCGGTCTGATTTTCACCCGCATCGATAGCGCCACCTTGCGCCAGGCAACACAGGATGTGCAGGATTTCGGGGTGGCGGTATCTGAAAGCGACGCCGCGCAAATCCAGCACACCAATGATGCCTTGTCCCGCATGGGGCTGTTGTGGCGCGGCATTGCAAACCAGCTGGCGGTGGCAGCGGCACCAGCGCTCGAGGCAATGGCCAATGCCATGGCCGCTATCGGCAAGGTCACCGGCCCGCTCGGGCGCGCCATAAAAGGCCTGTTCAACCACATCGGCGAGATCGCCACCATTGCTGCCACCTTCGCCGCCGTGCTGGGTGGCAAGCTAGTGATTTCTTTGGTCAGCGCGGCATTGGGGATCAAAGGTGTGTCGTTGTCATTGGCCGTACTGCGCGGTGCCTTGATCCGCACCGGCATCGGCGCGTTGATCATTGGTGCAGGCGAGCTGATCTACTGGTTCGGCCGCCTGGTCAAAGGCGCGGGTGGCTTTGGCGAAGCTATGCGTTTGCTGAAGGATGTGGCGATCGAGGTCTGGGAGCGCATCAAGCTCGGGGGCAAATCCCTTGGCGCGGCGCTCTCGTCGGTCTGGGCACGGATCAAGGCCGGATGGCTGACCATGCTGGCAGGGATCCAGAAAACCTGGACAGACTTTTTGCACGCGATGACGCGCGGGATTGCCAACATTCCGGGCATGGACAGCGCCATGCTGGCACTGGGCAACGCGGCGATCATGGCCGGTTCAGCCTATTACGAGATGGCCGCCACCGCCGAGGAGGCCCGAAACGCCGCCGACGGGCTGGTGACGTCCTCCCGCGAAATGGCGCAAGCCGCGACCGCACCGCTCACCTCCATGCAGGCCCTGCGCGATGCGATGAAGTCGAGCGCCGAAGATGGCGAGAGCAGCCTTGCGGGCGCCACGACTACCGCCGAAACCCTGTCCCGAGCGGTCACCGGTGCCGGTGGTGCCGCACGCGCGGCGGCCGAGGTTGCAAAGACAGCTTGGGAAATGGCGGCGGATTCCCTCAAGGATTACGCTGCCAAGGCCACCAATGTCGGCAAAGGGATTGGCGATGCGCTGGTCAGTGCATTCACCAGCGCCGAAAACGCGATTGGTGAATTCGTCAAAACCGGCAAACTGGATTTTCGGTCGCTGGTGACGTCGTTGTTGGCGGATATGGCTAAACTGTCAGCGCGAAAGTTCATTCTCGGACCGCTGGCCAATGCCCTCTCGGGAGCACTTGGCAATCTCGGCAGCATTTTTGCGCCGGTACTGCATGCGGGCGGCATGGTCGGGAGCGCTGCGCCGCAACGCATGGTGTCAGCCATGGCTTTTGCCGGTGCGCCGCGCATGCATTCCGGTGGCTGGGCCGGTCTGCGGCCAGACGAAGTTCCCGCCATTCTGCAAAAGGGTGAACGGGTGCTGAACCGGCGCGAGGCGACGCAATACGGCAAAGGTGGTTCGCAGAACATCACCATCAACATCCAGACCCGCGATGCAGAGAGCTTCCGTCAATCGCGCACGCAGGTCTCGGCCGACATTGCCCGCGCAGTCGCCATAGGCCGAAGGGGGATGTGAGCATGGCGTTTCACGAAATCCGCTTTCCCGACAATATCAGCCGTGGCGCGCGCGGTGGCCCCGAGCGGCGCACCCAGATTGTCGAACTGGCCTCGGGCGACGAGGAACGCAACGCCAGCTGGGCCAATTCGCGCCGCCGCTATGATGCCGCCTATGGAATCCGCCGCGCGGATGATCTGGCCGCCGTGGTGGCGTTTTTCGAGGCCCGCAACGGGCGGCTCTACGGGTTTCGCTGGAAAGATTGGGGCGATTATAAATCCTGCCTGCCGTCCGCTGCACCATCCACAACAGATCAGGCGATTGGCACGGGAGACGGGGCGGCCACCATATTCCAACTGGTGAAAGCCTATTCATCCGGTGCGCAAACATGGACTCGCAGCATCACAAAACCGGTGGCGGGCACCGTCATGGTCGCGCTGGATGGGGTTGCGCAAGCCTCCGGTTGGTCCATGGATAGCACCTCGGGTCAGATCACTTTTACCACCGCTCCGGCCAACGGCGTCGTTGTCTCTGCCGGTTTCGAATTCGATGTGCCAGTGCGTTTCGACACCGACCAGCTCGACGTTACCCATGATCTGGAGCGCCTCGGCTCCATCACATCCATTCCGTTAATCGAGGTCCGGCGATAATGGCCGCGTTTCACCCGTCGCCAAGCGAGGCAGCGATATCCTTGATGCGCAACATCAGAACCAGCGCTTCGATCGGGCTCTCGATAAATCCGTGCTCCAGATAAAACGCCTTTGCCTGATCATTCAGGGCATGCACCAGCACCGCCGCCGCTCCGATCTCGTGCGATGCGTTCAGCGCCCGCAGCAACGCATCCCTGAGCAGTGCCGCGCCGATGCCGCCTCCCTGTTCACGCCTGTCCACCGCCAAACGACCAAGGATGATGACGGGAACCGGAGACGGCATGTTGCGACGGACTTTGTTCGGGGCCTTGTCGCGCTCGACCGCACCGGCGGCAAGGGCGTAATAGCCGACCACGGTATCGTTGCGACAAACGACATATACACGCGAGGCACCCGAGGCCAGATTGCCCCGCGCGCGGCGTTTCAGCCAATGATCAAGGCTTGGCGCGCCACAGTCGAATGCGTCCAGCTCATGCATGTCCGCGAGAAGTTCCGGTGCCCGCAGGGGCGCTTTCGGCGCACTCATTCGTCCCACGGGGCCTTGGTTGCCATCAGTTTGCGCAAGAATTCCGACGGTTTGGCAGGCGCATCAAGCGCGGCCTGAAACGCTTCGAAACGCTCGGGGTTCAACCGGAACAGGCTGCGGTCAAGCAACGCATCTTCCGCCGCGCAGCGCGTTGCTTCCAACATGAATTCGGTGCGGTTCTTGCCCAAAGCGTCGGCTGCGCGATCAATCAGGTCCCGGTCGCGGCGGGTAACACGCAGGTTGATCAGCGATTTGCTCGGTGTTTGGGCAGAAGTTTGCGGTACGGGCATTGGTTTCTCCGGAATGTGTGATGCTTGCAATGTAAAGACAATAGATACACAAATCAAGAGGCCGTGTAATGGTAAAGCAATTTCCCCAATCCCTGCAAACCCATCTCGATAGTGGCACCACCACGCTGGCCTGGTGCTGGCGTCTCATCCGTAATGACGGCGCGGTGTTCGGGTTCACCGATCACGACCAGATGCTGACGTTTGATGGCACCACCTTCGAGCCTGAATCCGGCTTCACCGCCTCGGAAATCCGCTCCGGTTCCGATCTGTCGGTCGATGCGCAGGAAGCCGAAGGCGTGCTGACCTCGACCACCATCACCGAGACCGACATTCTCGATGGCCGCTGGGACAACGCCACCGTGGAGATCTGGCGGGTGAACTGGGTCGATACCACCAGCCGTGCCCTGCTGCGGCGCGGTGCTATCGGTCAGGTCCGGCGCGGACGACTGCAGTTCGTGGCCGAGATGCGCTCATTGGCGCATGTGTTGGGGCAAACCATCGGACGGACGTTTCAAGCGAGCTGTGACGCGGCGTTGGGGGATACCCGCTGCGGTGTCGATCTGAACGATCCGGCCTTCAAGGCAAGTGGCACCGTGGTTTCGCTGTCGGGCGATCGCGGTTTTGCGGTCTCCGGGCTTTCGGGTTTCGCCGAGGAATGGTTCGCCCTTGGCACGTTGCATTGGCTGACCGGTGCAAATACCGGACGCAAAGCCGAGGTGCTGTCACACGGGATAACCGGCGCGGATGTGAGGATCACTCTGCTTGAGGCACCAGTTCGTCCAGTAGAGATTGGCAATACGTTCGACATCTTCGCCGGATGCGACAAACGCTTTGAGAGTTGTCAGACCAAGTTCGCCAACGCCGTGAATTTTCGCGGCTTCCCGCATGTCCCCGGGCAGGACACCATAATTCGCTATGCCGCCAAGGGCAATGCCAACTCGGGATCAGTTCTGTGAACTGCAGCCAAACCGCCCCGGCCCGCGTCGTCAAATCCGCCCGCCGCTGGATTGGCACGCCCTATCACGATCAGGCCTCGGTGCGCGGCGTGGGCTGCGACTGCCTCGGCTTGCTGCGCGGGGTATGGCGGGATGTCGTCGGCCCCGAACCAATGCCCGTGCCGCCTTATTCCCGTGATTGGGGCGAGGCAGGACCGGTCGAGGTCTTGGCCGAGGCCGCGCGGGTGGCAATGGCGGAGCTGGATGTTGCGGAGGCCCGCACCGGCGACGTCGTCCTGTTTCGCATGCGCGTGGGGGCCATCGCAAAGCATTGCGGCATTCTGTCCGGCACGCACCGTAGTGGGCGCTCCCGCCGCTTCATTCATGCCTATGAGCGCACCGGTGTGATCGAGGAACATCTGACACCCGCCTGGCAGCGCCGGATCGCCTTTGCTTTTCGCTTCCCCGAACCCGTCAAACGAAAGACCCTTTAAAAAATGGCATCCATTCTTCTGGCCTCGGCCGGCGCCGCGATCGGCGGCAGCATTGGCGGGGCCATCCTTGGTGTGTCGGCCGCTACCATCGGCGGGGCGATCGGCTCGTTTGCGGGGTCGATGATCGACAGCTGGATTGTCTCCTCATTAGCCCCCGGGCAGCGCATCGAGGGCCAGCGGCTGGAAAACCTGACCCTCACCACCTCGACCGAAGGCGCGGTGATCCCACGCATTTATGGCCGTATGCGCATCGGCGGCAATATCATTTGGGCGACGGATTTTACCGAGACGGTCAACACCACCACGCAAGGTGGCGGCAAGGGTGGCGGGCCGAAGGTGACGACCACGGCCTATCTCTATTCGGCTTCTTTCGCGGTGGCGCTCTGCGAGGGGCCGATTTCCGGCATCGGGCGCATCTGGGCAGATGGTAAACCGCTCGAACTCTCGGGCGTGACATGGCGGATTTACAAAGGCAACGGGACCCAGCAGCCGGACCCGTTCGTTGAAACCAAAATGGGCACGGGTAACGCCCCTGCCTATCGCGGCACGGCTTACGTAATGTTCGAGGAATTGCCGCTTGAGCAATTCGGCAATCGTATCCCGCAGCTTTCATTTGAGGTGTTCCTCCCCGTCATCGAGCCCGATACCGCCGAGGGCATGATCCGCGCCGTCACCCTGATCCCCGGCACCGGCGAGTTTGTCTATGCCACCGAAGGCATTTCGCGCGGCTCCGGTGGCAACACCGCCTCCGAGAACGTTCACACCACCAACGCAGTGCCGGATATCGTCGCGGCGCTCGACCAGTTGCAGGCCGCCGCGCCAAACCTTGAGAGCATCTCGCTGGTGGTTTCATGGTTCGGCACCGATCTGCGCGCTGGCAATTGTGCAATCATGCCTGGTGTCGAAAACACCACCAAAATAACGACGCCAAAAAGCTGGGCCGTGAATGGCGTTGCGCGTGCGGGTGCGCATGTGATCAGCCTCGATGCAACCGGGCGCACGGCCTATGGCGGCACACCGGCGGATTTCGCGGTGGTGCAGGCAATCCGGGAGATCAGGGCGCGCGGGCTGCGGGTTACCTTCTATCCGTTCCTGCTGGTGGACATTCTAGCGGGCAATACTTTGCCCGATCCGTATTCCGACAATGCGGCCACAACTGGCCAACCCTCTTACCCCTGGCGTGGGCGGATCACCTGTTCTCCGGCGGCTGGCTATGCAGGCACCGTGGACAAGATCGCGACGGCAGCGGCGCAGGTTTCCGCGTTCTTTGGCAATGCACAGGTATCCGACTTCGCGGTCAGCGGCGAGACCGTCTCCTGGACCGGAGGTTCTGATTGGGGCTATCGGCGCATGCTCCTGCACTATGGCCATCTCTGCGCAGTGGCGGGCGGGGTCGATGCCTTCCTGATCGGCTCGGAATTGCGCGGCCTGACGACAATCCGGGATACCGCCACGACCTATCCTGTCGTGGCGGCACTGAAGCAGCTGGCCTCTGACGTCGCGAGCATTCTCGGTGCCGGCACCGCCATCAGCTACGCCGCCGACTGGTCGGAATATTTCGGCCACCAACCAACGGACGGTTCCGGTGATCTGTTCTATCACCTCGATCCGCTCTGGTCTGATCCGGATATCCATTTCATCGGTATCGACAATTACCCGCCGCTGTCGGACTGGCGCGACGGGTTTGACCATGCGGATGCTCAAGCAGGCTGGGCCTCAATCCGCGATATGGATTACCTGCGCAGCAATGTTGAGGGCAGCGAAGGCTTCGACTGGTTCTATGCCTCGAATGCCGATCGCACGGCCCAGATCCGCACACCCATCACCGACGGGGCCTACAACAAGCCCTGGGTGTTCCGTCCCAAGGATATCCGGTCGTGGTGGTCCAATCTGCATTATGACCGCCCCGGCGGGATCGAGAGCACAACACCGACCAGCTGGATCCCGCAATCCAAACCGGTCCGCTTTACCGAGCTGGGTTGCCCGGCGGTCGATCGCGGCACCAACCAGCCGAACGTGTTTTACGACCCGAAGTCGGCCGAGAGCGCGTTGCCAAATTTCTCACGCGGCTGGCAGGACGAGGCAATCCCGCGGCGCTATATCGAGGCGATGTTGGGATATTGGAATGAGGCGGCCAACAACCCGATTAGCAGCGTTTACGCTGGACCGATGATCGACATAAATGAGGCCGCCGTCTGGACATGGGACGCGCGGCCCTATCCCGACTTTCCCGCCCGAGAAGATGTCTGGGCCGATGCGCCGAACTGGCGGCTCGGGCATTGGTTGAACGGGCGACTCGGGGCGGTCGGACTTGGCGCTTTGGTGCGCGAGCTTTGTCGCCGTGCCGGGCTGGATGATACCCTGATCGACGTGAGTGAATTGTCGGATACCGTGCCGGGGTTTGTTATTTCTGCTCTCGAAAGCCCGCGCGCCTCGATCTCAACCTTGGCACGGCATTTCGGTTTTGATGCGGTGGAGAGTGGTGGGATCATCCGGTTTGCCCCGCGCGGACAGCAGGCGGTGTCCACAATCGATCCAGATGACCTGGTGGCCGGTGCTGGAGAGGTGATGGAACTAACCCGTGGGCAGGAAACCGAACTGCCGCAAGCGCTCAAATGGCAGATGGTGCGCCCCGACGAGGAATACGATGCCGCCACGGTCGAGGCCCGCCGTGTCACAGTTCAAGCCGCCCGCGTGGCCTCGGAAAGCTTCCCCCTGGCCGTATCGCTGGAAGAGGCCGACCGGCGTTGCCGCCGCGCGCTGATGGAAGGCTGGATCGGGCGCGAGACCCTGGCGGCAAAGCTTCCACCCTCGCGCCTGTCCCTCGATCCCGGGGACGTGGTCAGCCTGAATAATGACGGGCGGCTGATCGACTATCGTATCACCCGCATCGGCGACACAGGGGCGCGGGCCATCGAGGCGATCCGGACGGATGCCATAATTTACGATCTGCCGCCCGGGCAATATCGTGCGGCGAACCTGCCGGGAGCAACCGTTTACGGCCCAGCCGAAATTGCCCTGCTGGACCTGCCGCAAATCACCGACGCGGTTCCCGCACACCGGCCCTATGCGGCGGTGTTTGCCAAACCATGGTATGGCACGGCCGCCGTTTGGCGAAGTGCGGACACCTCGGGTTTCACCCTGCTGGACACCATTGGCCAAGCGGCTCAGATCGGCGCGCTGGTTGCCGATCTGCCTGCCGGTCCTCTCAACCGGTTCGATCATGGCAGTGAACTGCTGGTTGATCTTTCATCCGGCACGCTGACCAGTGTTACCGATATGGAATTGTTCGCCGGAGCCAATGCGCTGGCTGTGGAAAGCACACCCGACTTCTGGGAAGTTATCCAGTTCGGCAATGCGGAACTGGTTTCCATGGGCCGTTACCGCCTGACCCGCCTGCTGCGCGGCCAGCGTGGCACCGGCGATGCTATGGGCTACCCCGCGCCAACCGGAGCGCGGGTCGTGGTGTTGGGATCGGGCCTCCAGCCGCTTTCGATTTCCGAGGCAGATCTCGGCCTGCCATGGAACTGGCGTATCGGTCCAGCGAACGCGGCACCAAGCGATGCCATCATGCAGGCGCAGAGCTTCACCCCGAACGGGCGCGGGCTGATGCCCTTCGCGCCCGCGCAAGTGCGGATACGGCGTGAGGCAAACGGCGATCTGGCCTTGCGCTGGCTGCGGTGCGACCGCTCGCTGTCGGCCGATAGCTGGGTGCTGACCGATGTGCCCATGTCGGAAGCCTCCGAGGCCTACGATCTGGAAATCCTGTCCGGCGCAACTGTCAAGCGATCCTTGACCGTTGCCACCCCCGCCTGCGCCTACACTGCCGCCATGCAGGGGACCGATTTCGGCGGGCCGGTCAGCGGCCTCTCGATCCGGATCACCCAGATCGGGGCACTCGGTCGGGGTGTGCCACTCGTCCAAACCCTTACCATCAAGGAAAGCCTATGACCAACACCCCGAACCTCTCATTGCCTTATCTGGCGGCCGCACAGGCCCAGAAACATGTCACCGTCAATGAGGCACTATCTCAACTGGATGGACTAGTGCAGCTCTCGGTTCTGGATCGCGATCTTGCATCGCCGCCGGGCAGCCCCGCCGAGGGTGATCGTTACCTTGTCGCCGCTGGGGCAACAGGTGCCTGGGCCGGTTGGGACGGCGATCTCGCGCTGTTTTCCGGGGGGGCATGGTTGCGACTTATCCCGCAAGTCGGCTGGCGGCTTTGGATCGAGGACGAAGGATTGCTTCTTGTATTCGACGGGACAACCTGGATCGGTGTGACACCGGATGCGCTGCAGAACCTGACCCGGCTCGGCCTTGGAACCACCGCCGATGCAGCCAATCCGTTCGCGGCCAAGCTCAACGCCGCACTCTGGACCGCGCTGACGGTGGCCGAAGGCGGCAATGGTGATTTGCATTACACCCTCAACAAGGAGAACGCCGCAGGTGTTCTGTCGTTCCTGTTCCAGTCGGGGTTTTCCGCCCGGGCCGAGCTTGGGTTGACCGGCTCCGACGACCTGACCCTGAAAGTCAGCCCGGACGGAGTGGCCTGGTTTGATGCGATCGCCGTCGATCGCGCCACCGGCATCCTCGAGGAGCCAAGACGACCGCGTTTCAACGCCTATACAAATTACGACAATTACGTCGGCCTCGCTACCTGGACGAAGATCGGCATCAACACGATCGAGGCAAACGACCAGGGGGCATTCGATGCGGCCACCAACCTGTTCACCGCGCCGGTTGCCGGAACCTACCTCTTCGGTGCGACACTGCTCTACAAGGTGAATTCCAGCACTTCGGCCCGGATGCGCGCACGCTTGATCCTGAATGGCGCAACCGAGATCCGGGGTTCATTTGGTGAGAATTCCAGCGCCCACAAATCTCTGGCAACCGCGCTGTGGCTGCAGACCATGGTGCCGTTGTTTGCCGGAGATACGGTAGCACTGCAGGGGTATTTCAGCGTTGCCGATGGCTATTTTGCAGCCGACCACACGTCTTTCTGGGGCGCAAAAATAGGCTGAAGCAACTTGAACAAGGAGCCCAAATGACCCCGCACAAACTTGACGCGGGCTTTGTCCGCATGCCCGAGGATGAATTCGAGGCCATGTTGGCCCGCGCCGCCGAGCAAGGCGCACGCCGTGCCTTGGCCGATGTTGGCCTCGATGGTCCGGAAGCCGCCATCGATATCCATGACCTGCGCACGTTGCTCGATAGCCTGCGCATGGCGCGGCGCACCGCTTGGCAGACTGTGGTGCGCCTGATCACCACCGGCCTGCTGCTCGCCCTGATCGCGGGTATTGCCGTGAAGCTGAAGCTGTTCGGCTGACACCACCTCAACCATCCTGATCATAACCCACCCTGACCACCCACCCACCCGCCAACAGGCGGGTTTTTCATTTCTGGAGGAAATCATGACCACCCACTACTACGCCGACTGGCGCGATGTGCCGGAAAAGCTCTGGCGCTGGCCCAACTTCAGCGCGCAAGAAATCGCCTGCCGTGGCGACGACACAATCCGCATCGATGAGGTCACACTCGACAAGCTGCAGGCCCTGCGCGACCGCCTCGGCGTGCCGCTTATCGTGAATTCCGCCTATCGCAGCCCCGCCTATAACCGGCAGGTCAGCGGGGCGAAACACTCCATGCACCTGCAGGGCGCGGCGTTCGATATCTCCATGGCCAACCATGATCCCGAGAGTTTTGAAACGGTGGCGCGCGAAACCGGCTTCACCGGCTTCGGCTTCTATCCCCGCCAGAATTTCATGCACATCGACATCGGCCGCGCCCGCCAATGGGGTGATCCGTTCCCGCCGCGTGCCACACGGTTCGCCCCCGAACCGCCACGCCTGCGCGAAACCCTGACGGAAAGCCGCACCATGAAAGGTGGCGGCGCAGCGGGTGTGGCCACAATCGGTGCGGCGGGCGTCGAGGTGGTGCAGCAGGCCGTCACCGACACCCAATTCGCCCTCCAGCCGCTGATCCCTTATCTCGACACAATCCGC
>Ga0316208_1001934_pt1 | contig 18068 bp, 24 predicted proteins | sample 3monopyrite_MG_FD_204944 | JGI IMG/M metagenome (GOLD analysis project Ga0316208, IMG submission 204944) | Microbial mat bacterial communities from mineral coupon in-situ incubated in ocean water Damariscotta River, Maine, United States -... | ecosystem: Environmental > Aquatic > Marine >...
ACCCGGCGCTCCGACGCCTACCGGGGCTGGACTCGCACCAGCTGGAGAAGCGCAGCGTGACAAGACGGCCATCACCCCAAAGGGCAAGGGGAGTTGATCATCTTCGTCGTCGCGACGCACCATGGGCGAGCATATCCTCCCGGGAGAACTCATCGACCTCCGAACCCGCCGGGAAGGAGCTCAACGCCTCGATATCCGACACATCGATCTCTCCCGTCCGCGCGGTATCCCCGAGCACCCCAGGCTGCCCACGCCCGAGCTTCATCCGGTTCGCCCCCAGAGACATCAGATCCGCCGGTCGACTCTTGCCCTCCATCTCACCGATATCGAAGAGACCACCGAATACATCCCGCAGACCCGCGGACCCGAGCAGACCCTCTGCCAGCAGCTGCTTGAAGGCCGCCGTCGGCTCGGCCTCCCCTTCGAGCTTCAGGCCCACACCCCGCTCCATACAGCCCTGGCCGGACGAGATGGGCTGGCGACCCGGGGTGGTGGAGAGGTCTCCGGGTTGGCGAACCTGATACGCATCGAGGCCGGTCGGCGGCGCGGAGCGCGCTGGCGCCTTGGGAGGGGCCTGCTCGTCGGGGTCGGAGCTGAAGCATCCGGTCAACAGACCCAGCAGCACGGGCATTTCGGCGACTCCATCGCCTTCCATCCGCTCGAGCGGGTCTGAGTTGCTGCCGAAGTCGGTCACCGGCGGGGCCTCAGCACGCCCCCCCCCCTGACAGTTTTGGCTTGTGCGCGCGACCGGACCCTCTTCCCATGGAACCCCCTATCTGGAGGGTAGCACGGTCGGTCGCTCCTGTTCACACCTCGTAGAGGTGGGCCATCGCGCGGAGCTCGGTGATCTTCGCGCCCAGCTGCTGCACAGCGAACTCGATCTGCGCTTCGGTGTTGAACCGCCCCAGCCCAAAGCGGATGGAGCCCGCGGCCCGGTCGGGGTCCAGCCCCATCGCCCGGAGCACATGGCTGGGCGCGAGGGTCGCAGAGGTGCACGCAGACCCCGATGACATCGCGATGGACCGGCAGCCCATCATCAGCGCCTCGGCCTCGACGCCTTCGATGTAGACGTGCAGATTGCCCGCCAGCCGGTTCTCCGAGCCGTTCACCTCGACCCCACCGACCGCCAGCAGGCCCTCTCTCAGCTGGTCGCGCAGCCCCGCGATGCGCTTCACCTCGTCCGGGTCGAATAGCGACGCCGCAACCCCAAAGCCCACGATCAGCGGGACGGGTAGCGTGCCCGAGCGAATCCCCCGCTCGTGGCCCCCGCCATATTGCAGCGGCTCGATCTTCACCCGGGGCCGCGTTCGCCGGACGAATAGCGCCCCCACACCCTTGGGTCCGTATGCCTTGTGGGCCGACAAGCTCATCAGATCGACAGGCACCGCGCCCAGGTCCAGATCGCAGCTCCCGAGGGCCTGGGCCGCATCGGTGTGGACCCACACCCCGCGCTCGTGGCAGAGCGCCGTGATCTCGGCCATAGGCTGGAGCGTACCGACCTCGTTATTCGCCCACATCACGCTCACCAGCACGGTGCGGTCGGTGATCGCCTCGGAGATGCGCTGCAGCGCAACCGTGCCGTCTGGATTGCAGGGCAGCACGGTGACCCGGAACCCCTCTGCTTCGGCCTGGCGGGCCGCGTCGAGCACCGCCTTGTGCTCGGTGGCGACGGTGATCAGGTGGTCGCCGCGGTCGCGGTTGGCCCGCAGCACCCCGAGCACGGCGAGGTTGTCGGACTCCGTGGCCCCACTGGTGAATACCAGCTCCTTGGGGGAGCAGCCGAGGCGCTCGGCGAGCTGACCCCGAGCGTGTTCGGTGGCGCTGCGCGCGGCATAGCCCCACTTGTGGGACCGGCTGGCTGCGTTGCCGGGCTGCTCCGTGAACCATGGGAGCATCGCGTCGACCACGCGCGGATCGCAGGGCGTGGTGCTGTGGTTGTCGAGGTACACATCCATACAGCCCGCTCTATCGGGGCCCTGGCTGGTACGCTGCCCCATGGATGGAACACTCTTCGGCAACCCGTGGGAACATATCCGGCTGCTCAGCGACGACGCCCGAAACGCCGTGCTGGTCGACTTCCTCCAGCGCCATGCTCCCGGCAACCGCGTGCTCGAGGTCGGCTGCGGCACCGGGCTGCTCTCCGCCATCGCCGCACGGCTGGGCGCCACCGAGGTCTACGCCGTCGAGCCCACCGAGATCGCTGAAGTCGCTCAAGCCCTGATGAAGCGCAACAACCTGCCCGTCACCGTGCTCCGCGGCCGCATCGAAGATCTCGAGCCCCGCCAGGTGGATGTCGCCTTCTCCGAGCTCCTCAACGCCGACCCCTTCTATGAAGGCGTCGTCGAGGTCACCCGCGCCACGCGGCCCTGGGTTCGGCCCGGAGGCCTGCTCGCCCCCCAGCGGCTCACGGTCTACGCCGCCGCCGTCCAGGCCAGCGACTCAGCGCGCGAGGCCCGGGCCGCCATCCGCGAGGTCCAGGGCTTCGCCCGGCGCTTCGATCTCGACCTCTCCCCGGTCCTCGATGGCCTGCGCACCGACGCCCCCCACCGCTACGTTACCCTCGCCGAGGTCCCCGCCGGCCCCGCTGTCGTCGCCTTCGACCTCGATCTGCTCGCCGATGCCGAGCCCGCTGCCCGAGTCCGGCTCCAGCTCCCCGTCTTCGAGCCCGGTCCAGTCGCCGGGGTCATGGTCTGGTTCGAGGCGCGGATGGACGACTCCCTCGTGCTTCACAACCGCCCATCCGAGCCATCCCACTGGGGCCAACAGGTGTGTGCCTTCTCCACAGAGCGCGGCATGCGGGCCGACTCCACCCTCGATGTGTGGCTCATCCTCGAAGACGGCGAGCTGAACGCCGTCGCGGCGGGTTAGGAACCCCATATGGCTGTCTCCCTCACCGATAAAGCAAAGAACCGCGTCCGCCAGCTCGTCTCCGAGCGCGACGACGGCAAACCCTGGCTCCGGCTGCGCGTCCAGAGCGGCGGCTGCAGCGGCATGATGTACGAAATGGACTGGGCCTCCGCCCCCGCAGAGGGCGACAAGGTCTTCGAGTTCGACGATGTGCAGGTCTGCGTCGATCGCAAGTCCTACCTGTTCATCAACGGCATCGAGCTCGACTTCGAAGACACCCTCGTCCGCAGCGGCTTCATCTTCAACAACCCCGCCGCAAAGCGCTCCTGTAGCTGCGGAGAGTCGTTCACGGTCTGAGGACGAGGGCTACAGCCCCACAAAGATATCCAGCGGGCGGTCGACCACCGCGGCCCACGCGGCTTCGTTGTGCTCTGCCCCCGCTTCATACCAGTGGTAGAGGTCCGCATCCCAGGTCCTGCCCGCCGCAGCCAGCACATCTACGAACTGCCGGTTCTCGCAGTAATTGTCCTGAGCATCGGGGTCATCCTCCGGATAGCCGTCCCCATCCGGATCCGTACACAGCCCGTCTGCACCGGGCCCTCCGCCGCTCGACACGAACAGCACTCCGCCGGGATCGGCGGCAAGCCAGCTGGCCTCCATCGGTTCCCCCAGGTCCCCGATTCTGCCCCATCCCAAGGTCCCCGAGAGGCTGGCCACGAAGTCGTACTCGCCGGGATATCGCTGGGCGATGTGGAGAGCGATGAGCCCCCCCAGCGAGCTGCCGAGCTGCCCATCCACTCCAGTGGAGCCGTAGACCGACTCGATATGAGGCCGCACCACAGCGTGAACGAGGTCGGCGTAGGCGTCCCCATTCCCCCCGACGGGGCCGTCCCCGATATCGTCCTCGACTGGGGTGTAGTCCCCAAAGCGCTCGGCCGTGTTGTCGATCCCCACGACCAGAGCGGGACGAGTCGCGAGGCTGTCCTGGAGCCGCCAGCCTCCCCACATCGCGGCGGGGTCGAAGAGGTTCTGCCCATCGTGAGCGTAGAGCACGGGAAAGGGGCCCGGACCGGGGGGCACGTAGACCCGAAGGTCCCGATCGAGGAGCCCATCTGTAGAGACTCCCGGCCACCGATCGAGCCGCCACTCTCCGAGAGGAGGCCGCACATAAGAGAGCTCGCCGAACTCGTCGTAGCGATAGGACCGCGCGTTGGGGTCTGCGATGAACTCCCCGTCGCGGGTGAACTTGTACTTGAGCCCATCCACATCGCCCTCGATGACGATCTGCACCCAACACAGCCCAGGGTCGCAGTTCATTGGAGTGGGCTCCCAGTTGTTGAAGTCGCCCACCAGCGCCCACGGCCCACCATCCAGGATCACGAAGCTGTACAGATCACCCTGCTGGACCGGCCAGCCACTCTCCCAGGCCAGGTCCCGGGTCGCCGAGATCGGATCGACCTCCCCCGCGAGCAGGGAGTCGAGCAGGCCCTCCGGCTCGATCGCGGTCGGCACAGCGGTGTCGGCCCCCGTGTCGAGGACCGGAGCCTCGGTCGAAGAGGGGCGTACACAGGCGAAGAGCAGGGGGAAGATCCACATGACGATGCCGTTAGCACGCCGAGGACGGAGGCGCAGAGCGGTCGGGATGCTTGCACACCTCTGTGGGGTGCTTTAAATGCGCTGGGTTCGGATCCGGATCCCAAGGGGGCCCTGATGGCCAAGAAGAGAAATGCTGCGCGGCAGGTTGTCACTCTCGAGTGCACAGAGCAGCGCGAGACCGGCGTTGCGGGAATGTCCCGCTACACCACCCAGAAGAACAAGAAGAACACTCCGAAGCGGATGGAGCTGAAGAAGTACAACCCGTACCTCCGACGCCACACCGTACATCGCGAGATCAAGTAAACCCCTCGGGCCGGCCCACGATCCTCGTGATCAAGCCCCCGGCCCGAACCCGCTGATGCAACCCATCAGCAGCACCCAACGAGGAGCCTAAAATGGCGCGTTATCGTGGACCCCGGCTGAAAAAGTGCCGGCGCGTGGGCACGGTGCTTCCCGGACTGACGACGACTCCTACCCTGGATCGTCCGTTTCCCCCCGGAGAGCACGGAACCAAGCGGAAGAGCAAGCCCAGTGACTACAAGGTCCGTCTGATCGAAAAGCAGAAGGCCCGCTGGCACTACGGAATCCTGGAGAAGCAGTTCCAGGGCTACGTGAAGAAGGCGTCCCGTATGCGGGGCAATGCCGCCGAGAATCTCCTGCTGCTGCTCGAGTCCCGGCTCGACAACCTGGTCTGGCGACTGGGCCTGGCGCGCACCATCCCCGCGTCCCGGCAGCTCATCGTGCACCGTCACATCCTGGTGAACGGCAAGCGCGTCGACCGCCCCAGCTTCCAGGTCAAGCCTGGCGACGAGATCTCCGTGAAGGAGAAGACCCGCGTGAAGGCGTACGTGACCTCGGTCATCGAGCAGTCCGCTGGCCTCCCGCGTCCGTCCTGGCTCGACTTCGACCCAGCGAAGGCAACCGGCAAGCTCACCTCGAAGCCCGATCGTCTCGATCTGCCCTTCGAGCTGAACGAAGCAGCCATCATCGAGTTCTACTCGCAGAAGCTGTAGACCGATCCGGCCACCCGAACCGAAGAGCCCCGGAGTCGAGAGACTTCGGGGCTTTTTCGTTGTCTGGCCACCGCTGGGTTTAGAAGTGGCTCCTCCCGCGTACAGGTCTGATGACACAGCGCGTGACACAGCGCGGTGTCGGGGAGGAAGCGATGGGCGGCCACTCACGCACGCACCCGGGCGTCAGCACCAAGGAGCTGGAGGCCGGGAAGCACCGCATCCGATGGCGCGAGATCGACACCGACGGGAAGAAGGTGGCCCAGAGCTGGACCTTCTACGGCACCCCCGCCGAGGCGAAGGTGATGGCCATCCAGATCAGTCAGGCGATCCAGACGACGGGGCACTTCGAGCGCCCCGATGACTCAGCCAGGCCGACGCAGCCTGCCCGACCGAACACCGCCGAGCTGACGGACCTCTTCGCCGCCTTCTACGACTGGCGCATCAACGTGAAGGGGGCGCGCGGCAGCACGCTGAAGACGATCGCGGGTGCCCTGCTCGCGTTCGAGCGCGCGCTTCGGGCCACCCAAGGCATCCAACAAGACGACCCGATCCCCGTCACCATGCTGACGACTCGCACGTGCACGGAGGTGTTGGCGTGGATGCGCGTGACTCCGACCCCCTCCCCCAAGGGCCGTCGTCGTCGCGACGGTTCTCCAGCGCGTCCCTCTGGGAAGAGACGGAAGCCGCCTGGCGGCAACAGGCTCAACCAGATCATGCGGTACGTCCACCAAGCCTGGGTGTGGGGCGCAGATGAGGGTGAGGACGCGTGGCCGGGACTCCCTACCCCGCCACGGCAGAAGTCTCGGATCGTCCCGGAGCCCCCCGTCCCCAGCGACCCGTTGGAGGCCCCGTCCTGGGCGGAGATGGACATGCTCGTTCGGGCGGCTCGGACCCTCACTCGGCCCGAGAGCGCCGATGTCGGGGACATCTTCGAGGTGGCGCGGGGGCTGGGCCTACGCATCGGCCAGGTCATCGGGCTGGAGGTTGGGGACTTCCGAGGTCTGCGCCGAACGGACACGACCATGGTGCGCATCCGACCCGAGCTCGGCAAGACGAAGCAGGAGCGCAAGGGCCGCACGGTGCCCGTGGCCCCGGTGTTGGAGCCGTTGTTGCTGCGCTTGACCGAGGGCCGCTCGCCGTCGCAGGGACTCTTCGACCGGGACCACCCCATCAACCCCTACACCCTGAAGACCATCATCAAGCGCGCATCGGCAGAGGGCCTTCGCCCGGAGGTGTACACGGCCAACGAGAGGGGGAACACACGCGCGACCCACTTCATGCGCGCGGGCTTCATCCATGGCCTTCAGGTCGTCGGCGCGCCGAAGAAGGCGGTACAGAGGCTGGTCGGGCATGTGGCGTCCGACACGGCCGACGGCTCCTACGACCCCGCGACGCTTCAGATGCTCATCGATGCAGTGGAGAGGGTTCCCTCGGTTGGAGACTATTGAGGCTTCAGCGTCCGCAGTGGGCTCGCGGTACCGGCCTGCCTACAACGTGGAAATGCGTGCGCCGGGTTCGAGTGCCTTGCCAACGCGGTGGACCGCGACCTGTGCTCGGAAGTGCCATTCCGGTCCTTCCCGCAGAACTGCTGAGGTGCGATGGAGGGTGAGCCTCGTCGTCCGTCTCCCACGACCGAAGCGAACGGCCTCTTGGCTGAGGCCCGCTGTCGGGACGAATGACACCGTCATGGCCAACAACCGGTAGCGCCTGGGGTCTCGCAGCTCGATCTCGCTTCGCCATCTGGAATCGTACAGCACCGCATCGTCTGAACCGGAGACGGCACCAAGCAATCCGGCGGGCTGGGTGATCAACACTCGCACCGAGTCAGCGAAGTCGTCCGCCATCACACGGCCGACCTCCGCGCCCACTTCCGGATGCCGGAACAGCTCCGCAACAGAGGTCATACGGAGCAGCTCCAGCTCAGAAGCCGTCCGCGTGAGCAGTACGTCGCCCAGATGATGCACCGAAGGTCCGTTGGGCGCCTTGGCTACCCGCTCGACGCTCACGCCTGCGAAGCCCATCGACATCAGATCCTTGTCCATCTCTCCATCAAGAAAGGCCAACAGGTCCGCTTCGGAAGGCGTATCCATCAGTTTCACTCCTCTGAGAAGGCCCGATTGATGAGGACGAGTCGATTGAAGTGCTCATCGCCTCAGCACGATGAGCGACAGGCACATGCCCCAGCTCTTGATGTGGACGGACGACTCGTACACCGAGTCCAGGCCGTCGGGGTTCTCCAGCCACGCCGAGGGGTCCACCTCTTCGGAGGTTGTAGCGTCGCTGGTCTTCCCGTTGAACAACTTCCACGCTCGACTCATTCGGGACAGGCCGAGCTGTCTCATGTCGATGCGAGCCTTGAAGCGCTCGGACGTGTCCCACCAGGCGACCCTATTCGGTGTGGTGGCGATGATGGCCGCTCGGTAGCTCGTGCACTCGATCACGCGACGCGCGGTTGCGGTCATGGAGGTGTCGAACATCACCGCCAAGTCGCGCACCATGCCGAAGGCAGGAAAGCCATCCTCCGCTTGCTCATCGAAGAGGGCGGGCGGCATCAACAGATAGGCCGAGAACTGGTTCGCTTCGACTTCCTGGGGGTCGGTTGTGTAGTCCCGAAGGTCTCGGGACGTACACACCTTCAACTGGCTGGCCTCGCCGTGCTGCTCGTGATGTCCGAGTTCGTGTCCCAGGCTGAAGCGTCGGCGCTGCCTCTGAAGGTTGGAGTTCACCACCAGCCTCACGGCACCATCTGCTCTCCGAACGATCTGACCGTCTACGCCGTCGAGAGGCTGCTCGAACACCTCGGTGCCCCTGGCGATGCAGACCTCGGGAAGGTGGTCTCGGATTGTGGAGATGTCGTTGATCCGTAGGTCGGACAACACTCGCATGGCTGCCTGCCGCACCTTCATGCGTTGGGCGCGCCTGACCACCTCACTCGGCATCGAGTAGGCCAAGGTGGACGACGAGCTGCCGGAGGTCATCGTCGGACATCTCGTCCTCGTTCTTCCTGAACTGCGCGCTGACGCGGGAGTCCTGGCGGCGAAGCAGGTGGAGAAGTTGTTGGCGGTCCATGCCGTCAGCACGCTGCCGGGCTCGGCTGTCGCGCGTCGAACGTGGCGCGGCACGCCTCGCCTTGGCGGAATCGAGCCAGGTCGCCTGATGCACTCTACCGAGCACCCGAGCAACGACCTTGGTGGGGTCGATGCCGTCGAGGTGCAGGTGCTCGTCCAGCTCGTCGCTACCCAGGCCGTCCACGTCGGCCACGAAGTCCGAAAGGGCTGCAAGGCGGTCCCGCTGCTTCTGATCACTGGTTGCCATCGACGGCCTCCTTCGCCTTGTTCATCAGCCCCTTCAAACGCTTCTTCAGGTTGTTGGCCGTCGGTATGTCGATCCGCAGACGCTCTACCCAGTCGCTCTGGTCCATCGAGTGATCGTCCTCCAGCATCTCGATGACCTTCAGCAGCAGGTCGTTGTCCTTGGCATCAAAGGCAAGCTCGGTGAGCTTGTCGAAGAACTGCCCGAGCTGCTCCGACGCGGCGACCAGCTCCTCCGGGTTCGAGCGACGTGCCGCGACGAGGTTGGGGTCTTCAATCAGCCCGGTGCTGCGGTTGTCTGAGCCGCGCAGCTCGTCGGAAATCAGGCTGTCGATGACCGCTCTTAACTGGTCTTCCAGGCGCGGATACTTGATCGCGTTGCGCCGGCGCGCGCCCTTGCCCGTGTGTCCCAGCTTCCCTCGCTCGATCAGGACCATCGCATCGGTGACGTACTTCACCGGGTCTGGCCTGCCGCGTCGGAACCACCGGCGCTTGAGCTTGGCCGACGCGTAGAGCACGAGCGACTTCACCATCGTCGCCACCTCGTCTTCGTTCAGTCCCTCGAAATCCATCGGTCTCCAACCGGCCGCCCCTTCTCCTGCGGGCGACGGGCGCGATGTTGCCACGAGCACATGTGATTGAGATCAGATTCGGCGAGGCGCAGAGTTTCTACGGCATCATTCTTACTGGCGAAGTAGCCTAATCGGGCGCTGTCCAAGAAATCTGAGGCGCGACGGCAACTTCGTCCATGTCGTCCGCAGAGGAGAACTGAGGCCGGCTCCTCGGCCACAGGAGAACACCATGCCAACCAAGATCCCGCTGGCGCACATCAGCATCCAGGGCGTGAACTGCGCCATCTTCGGCGCGGATGCACGCATCCCCACCTCCCAGGCCCGCAGCGCACTGCTGGCCCGTCTCGCGATGCGCGCTCGGGCGAGCGGCCTCGCCGTCTCGAAGCGCGCCCTGGCCTTCCGCCGGGGTGGCCGGCTCACCTTCTTCGGCGACGACGACCTCGTTCGCTTCCTCCGCCACAACGGTCAGGCGCTGCGCTGGACCCACGAGATCGCGGCGTAGGAGGCCGGTATGAGCAATCGACAGGAACATCTCGAACTTGGCGTGATCGCGGGGGGCACCGTTGGGTTCATCCGCGCCCTTCTGCGCGGCGGCGATCTCACGGAGTGCTTGGGGGGTGCGGTCGGCGGCGCTCTCGGTGGTGCGGCGGGGGCACTCGCCCCTGATCTCTTGGAGCCGCCGACTACCCCACGGCACCGTGGCCCGATGCACTCCCTGGCCCTCGTCGGGGGCAGCGCGATGGCTGTCCCGTCGGCCGAGGCCGCGTGGTCGAGGTTCTGGGAGGAGAAGAAGGCCAACGCCGACGACGCCACCAGGGCGCTCCTGGCGGTCCTCGAAGGGCTTGGGCCGGGGGCGGTCGCCGGGTACGCGTCGCACCTTGCGCTCGACTCGGGCACGCCCGCCGGGCTCCCGCTGCTGGGGGTGCGGTGATGGCCGACGTGATCTTCGGCAACGTGTCCTACGTCGTGGACGGCGACACGCTCGACATCGAGAACGTGGCCGTCAGCCGCCACAACAACCACGACTACTCCGAGGAGGAGCGCGTCCGCCTATCGGGCTGCGACGCACCCGAGCTGGGCTCTCGTGGTGCGTCTACCGCCAGGGGTCGCCTGGAGCATCGCTACCTCGGCCAGCGCGTCCGCGTGGACGTGTCGGCCAGGGACATCTACGGCCGGGTCATCGGCCACATCACGTTGGAGTAGAGCATGGCCAAGAACACCGGCAACAACTTCCGGCGCGGCGCTGTCCGCGACCGCTCCCAGACCTACAACCCCCGAACCGAGACGTGGACCAAGCGCGACTCCGGATCGGGACGGTTCATCGATCAGAAGAAGGGCGGTGACGCCTTCAAGGGCGTTCGGCGCGAGCCGGGCAAGAAGGGGTAGATCATGTCCATCGAGAAGGGCGACAAGTGCTGGGTCTACATCGGCGCGGTCACCAAGCACTACGGGGTGTGCATCGGGCATGATGCCCAGGGCACGCCTCGGTTCATCCACAACACGGCGCGGCACGGCAAGGTGACCTACGCCACCCTGGCGGAGTTCTCCGGTGGGAAGCCGGTGCACGTCGAGCTGAGAGCTATGCCCGGGCGGGCTGACGAAGTCGTTCGTCGGGCCGAGCAGCACCTCGGCACCGCCTACAACCTGATCACCTTCAACTGCGAGCACCTCGCGAACCTGGCCACCACCGGCGAGGCTACGAGCTGGCAGGTGAAGGCCGCTGGCGGGATCTTCGGGTTCCTCGCGGTCGTCGGCGGGCTCGCCCTGGCCAACAACAACGGCACGTCGATCGGCTCGGACGGCTACCGGCGCGATGGCTCCGGGCGCTTCGCCACCCGTCGTTGGTGGTAGGACGATGCTTCTGCGCAGCGAGCGCTCGGATCTAGTCGAGGGCGGTGATGTAGAGCGCGTCTACACGCGCAGCACAGTCGTGTGGGGCGAGCGGGCAGCGGAGTCCGACATGTTCGAGCGGGTGCGAGAGACTCTTCCGGTGGCGGTGATGAACCTGCCCTTGGAGGGCGTGGTGATGCCTCATTCCGACGGCGTCGAACGCGTTGTGGTGGGGCCTCGGACCGGCAAGCTCCTCTACGCAGGTCCGTTCTCCGACGGGCTCGTGCAGTTGCCCGTTGGAGTGCCGCAGGTCTGCGAGACCATGGCGCTGGAGCGCCTTCAAGGGGAGCGTCACCCCGACCTGCCGCACTGGCGATGGTGCGTGCTCACCATTCCGAGTCGCGTTTCGGTCTGGGTTCGCTGCGATGGGAAGATCGCCCACCGATGTCCTGAAGACGCCTGGGCGGCCGAAGATCGGCTTCGAGCACTTGACCAGCGTGATGCGGTGACAAGCTCCTGCGCCTGCGAAGCGCCCGAACCCGAGGTTCTCTGATGTCTTTCCAGTCCAAGTTCCGTTCCTTCCACCAGACCATCAACCTGGGACGGTTCAGCGAGAGTGCCACCCTTCGCGAGAAGCGCGACCGGGTGCTCACCCGTCTCCGGAACGGCTGCCAAGAAGGGTTCGATTGGTTCAACCAGGGCTCCTACGAGATGGGCACCGGCATCAAGCCGACCTCGACCGACTACGACATCGACGTGGGCGTGGTGTTCAACGTCGATGATGTGGGCAGGCACTCGCCGCTCAGCATCAAGAAGCTGGTGTACGACGCCGTGGGCAGCCACACCCAGGATGTTCGATGGAAGGAGCCCTGCATCACCGTCCAGTACCAGCAGAAGGGCGAGCCTGCGTTCCACGTCGATCTCGCCGTCTACGCACAGGATCGCTACGGCCGCCTTCATCTCGCACGGGGGAAGGAGCACTCCGGCGCAGCGTATTTCTCCTGGCAGGCTTGCGACCCGAAGGGGCTTACTTCGACCCTCGGCAACCGTTGGTCGGGGGAGGATGCGGCTCAGTTCCGGCGGGTCGTTCAATACCTGAAGCGCTGGAAGGACGTTCACTTCCCGACGACGGGGAACGCCGCGCCGGTAGGCGTGGGCCTCACCGTGCTCGCCCACCTTCGCTTCAGCCCGCAGCGTGCCGGGTGGAGCGGGCCCCACGACGACCTCGCTGCCCTTCGCGCAGTCGTGTCGTCGATCGCGAGCGGGTTCACGCAGACGTGGTCGTCGAACGGATGGGTCTACCGGATCAGTGCCCAGGTTCCGGTTCAGCCCTTCGACGATGTCTTCGCCCGAATGACCGACCAGCAGATGACGGAGTTCAAGGGGCGCGTGGATACGCTCCGTGGTTGGCTCGACGAGGCCGCCCGGACCGGTTCCCCGGCCACTCTCGTCAGAGCGTTCGGCTCCGACTTCCCGAGCTAGCGCATGTCGGTCTCGAACATCCCGCAGAAGGTCCGGCAGGTCTTGTTCGGGTTGGCCGCTGGTCGCTGCCAGTATCGAGGCTGCAACAAGCTCCTGACCGAAGACCACCTGACCCGGCGACAGGGGAAGTTCTCCGTCTTCGCGCACATCATCGCGGATGAGCCGGGCGGCCCAAGAGGCGACCCTCAGCTGTCGAAGAAGCTCGCGAAGGACATCACCAACATCATGCTGCTTTGCCTCGACCACCATCGCCTGGTCGACGTAGACGCGGAGGAGGACCACCCCGTGGAGCTGCTGCGGGAGTTCAAGGCCGAGCATGAAGACCGCGTCCGGCGGCTCACCGACATCCAAGGCGAGCACCGCACCCTCATCGTGCGCATGGTCGGCAACATCGGCACGCGCAAGGGCCTCGTCGGGAGCGAGATTCTAGACGCGGTATTGCCGCGCTACCCCAATCCTGATGTCGTCGACATCGAGCCCGCGCGATTGCGGGTGGCAGATGGAGGCCCCGCCTCATGGGCCGCAGGCGTAGAGGAGATCGAGGCCCGCGCTGCACAGGTTCACGAGCTGGCCCTGCGACACGACGTTGACCACATCTCGGTGTTCGCGCTGGCCCCGATCCCGTTGCTCATGAAGCTCGGCTTGGCGTTGGGCGACATCGGGACGGTCATTCCGCACCAACGCCGACGGCATCCGCCCGGCTGGGACTGGCTCTCGCCGCATGGGGAGCCCGAACCCTTCGTACTGGTTCAGCACGGTGACGAGGCCGAGCGCGTTCGAGAGGTGGCGCTCGTGATCAGCGTGAGCGATGCAGTGGACTTGGCCATGGTCGCCGAAGCTGCTCCGGAGGGGGCGACACTCTTCGAGCTTCGAGTCGAGACCCCGATGACCGACATCATCCGCTCCCTTCGGCAGGTGCGCTCATTCCGAAGGGCTGTACGCGAGGCCCTGACTGCGTTTCGCTCGGCGTTCGGCGGCGACATTACCGTGAGGGTCTTCCCGGCAGTCCCCAACTCGTTGGCTGTCGCCTTCGGTCAGGCTCTCCTCCCGAAGGCGGACCCGTGCATCGTGGTCCATGACATGAACCAGCAGCGGGGCGGGTGGATTGAGGCTCTGGAGCTGTTGAAGGGCGCGTAGTGCACGGTTCGTTGAAGGTGGTTGCGACTAGGTTCGCCTTCTCCTGCGCCTTCGGTTGGCTTTCCACTGGTCACGTGCGCCGTCCAGCACCTCTCCGACACCCTCCTCGATCGCGTCGAGCAGATGGTCGGGAAGCTCTTGGTCGACCCATTGCTCCCAGGTCATGCGGCGCAGGAACTCTCCCGCCAGCGCGAACGACACCATGTTTCCCATGATCTCGACGGTGGCGTCGAGATCAGGCGGCCCTTCCATGTGCAAAGCGGCGACGGCAAGCACCCCCATCATGGCCCGGGGAGGGGAAGTCTTCGCTGGGGATGCGTACACGTCCCAGAGGCATTCGATCTGGGCGAAGAGGGGATCGGCGAGACGCTTCGATCCCGCCCTACAGCCGACGATGAACACGGCCTCGGGCTCGAAGGGCCTCAGCCATGTGGCGACCACGTCCCAGGGCGTCGCCTCGATGTCGTTGGAGCCGAGGCCGATCCCGTCTTGATGGGAATGTCCGATGAGAACCACGAACCGTGCCGTCGTATCTCCCAGCTCGCCTAGGTCTCGGGCAAGCTCGTCCTGCGTCCCACCTCGAACAACGGCGACCGATCGTTCCGCGAGGCTCGCTGCGTTGTACAGCGACCAGGCGATGGAGATGCCTTCCCGCCTCAGCTTCGTTGAGTCCGCCTCGATGATCAGCATGTCGAGGTCAGGCGGCTCGTCGCCCCCGACGGGCACGTTAGCGTTCCAGCCCGCCTCAGTCGGCCCCTCACCGACAAGCCCTTTGATCGCCTTCAGCATCACGCCCACCCGGGGAAGGTGAGGTGCAGCTCGCGCAGCCGCTCCCCCATGGACATGATGGGCATTTCGACCGTCAGCGCCTCCCAGGTGTGGGAGTGAGCCTGCATGTCTCCGCCGACGAGCTTGGTGAGCGCCGACACCGCCGGTCCCTTCTTGCCGGTCAGCCTGACGGCCCCAGCATCGGCCTGTAGCTCCTGCTCCCTGGTCAGAGCCTCCGCAGGCGGCATGTTGCCCTGCGCCTGCTGGATCACCTTCCAGAAGTCGTACCCCATCAGACCAAGCTGTACGATGGGCTCGTCGAGAGCAATGAAGTCGTAGAGGCCCCGGACGGCGGCGAACGGGAGGCGGTCCGCGAGGTGGTTCTCCGTCACGTGGATGACCTCGTGCGCGAGCACGAAGTCGATCTCGTCGGCGGTGAGCACCCTCATCAGCTTCTTCCCGAGAACGATCTCGCCCCAGGCGGATTGCCCGTTGAAGCAGCCACCCATGGCGTGGGCGGCGAAGTCGTCGGTCACCTTCACCACAACACCGGAGCTGCGAATTTGTCGGACCATGATGAAGTGGTTGACGCGGGACTGAAGCCGGGCCAGTGTCGGGATTCCCCTGGTGGGAAGCCGATGGGCGTCGTACACGAGGGCGTCGAAGGGACCAGGCTTGCGGGGCGGGCTCGGGCGACGGTCGATGATGTTCATTGGGGGTCTCGGGGGTCCAGCAAAGGAGGCGACGGCGGGAAGCGGAGGTTCCTGCGCGCGGTAGAAGTGATTTGGCGACGGCCGCCGCACTCGTCAAGCCCGAGACGTCAGATGCGTCAACCACCTCGGTTCACGCTGGCGCTCGATGCACCGAAGCCGCACGGGCAGGGGTTCGGTTCGTGCCATCGCCAGCGTGGCCAGTGCCGGGCTATGGAAGACGGGCTCGAACCGTGAAGAAGGCTCACCAAGGAGGCCGTCGTGGATCAGGTAGACACTAGCCCCCTGGGTGGGGTCGATGAGCGGGAGTTCGAGGAGGTGGTGCGCCCACTTGTTCGCGGCCTCGGGCTTCGGCTGAGCCGCGTGATGCGCTCACGGGGAATCATCAGGTACCGGGTGCAGTACGACAACGGGGCAGAAGCCCCCCCGGAGTACCGCCACGGGATCAGGGCGGGAATACCGACTCTGCTTGGCGCAAGACATGATCCCGTCGCGTTGAACTACGAGACGGTGCGCATCAAGCATCATCTCCGGATGGGCCAGTTCCAGGACATTCACTTGCCGGTCGCCGGGAAGGTGAACTTGGCCGGTATCGATTGGAAGAACATCCTCTACGCCGTGGCCGCTGACCACCAGGCGGCGGTCGAAGACGCCGTCCCGGATCCCGACGGCAACATCGTGTTGTGGGTGCGCCCGTCCAAAGCGGATGTTCTCAATGGGGTTCGCGACGATGCAATCGCTCGCCTGATGGCTGCTCAGCGAGGTGACAACGCGCGGCCCACGAGACCAACCCCTGACATGTCTCCTTCCCAGCGTGGTCAGCGTCTCGTGGAGTACGTCAGGGCCGGTCTCCCCGTCCTTTTCGATGCGAAACCGCGTGGCCCAAGCTTCGCCCAGTCCGAGCTGTCGCATGAGGATCTCTCAGACTGCTCCCTTCGTGGAGTGCACCTCGGTGAAAGCAGGCTCACCGGCGTACTGCTGGAGGAATCGGATCTCCGGGAAAGCAGGTTCGACAACAGCAAGCTCAGAGACGTGCTGTTCAGCAAGGCCAACATGGTCGAGGTCAACTTCAACGACGCCCAGATCAGCACATGTGGGTTCAACAACACTACGCTAACGGGCTGCTCGTTCTACGGCGCGGTGCTGGAAGGAGTCTCGTTTCTGGGGTCCACCATCGAGGGGTCCAACCTCATGGCGGCATCGCTCAACGGTTGCCACTTTCGCGCGGCTACGATCCGCGACTCGAATCTCGAAGGGGCTTCGCTCTCCGACGCCGACTTCGACCACGCGAACTTGCGGGGCGCGGAGTTACGCGGAACCGTAGGAATGCCTAGTTCCGCCGTCGGCTGCACGATCGACTACGAGACCTGTCGTGAGAGTAGATGGAGCGCGGCGGAGGTCTCCGCTTGGCTCGACATCGGGGCGGTCTTCCTGCCCTCGGAGGACTACCCCGATAACATCCAACGTCTCTTTGGACCCGAGGTTCCGCCCTCCATCACACTGTTCTTCCCCCGCACCCTGGATTTCAAGAGCAAGACCCTCGTGGAGGCCCTCCTCTCCACGTTCCTCGCTCACGAGGCTCCCGAATGCCGAAGCGCCTACGAGCCCACCGAGGCGGGGGGCGCTCTGGTGAGGCTTTCGGGCCTTCCCGTTGAGCAGCTCGTCCAGGTCGCCGACCGGCTCTCCGAGTTCTTCACGCGAACGGCTCGGGCGGAGATCACACTGGCCATCGAGGGTGCCGTCCAACCGGCTGTCGATCGTGCCATCGAGAAGACCCTGCCTGATGTGGTCTCCCGTGCCGTCGCCCCAATGGCAGTGCTCCAGGCGCAGCTCGGCGAGAGAATCATCAAGCACATCGACAGCGTCTACGCCGAGGTCGAGCGCACCGAGATCAAGCTGTCGGACGAAGTTGTCGAGGCGCTCCGGAAGCTGGAGATGGAGGTCATCGAGTCGAAGCTGGACCGAACTGGTTGGGCTTGGGACGCGGCGGCCGGAAAGCTGGTTCGAGCAGGGGGATGGGCAGTGGGGACCGGTGCGGGGGGGAACGCGCTCTGGGCGTTCCTCCAGTGGGCATCGACGACGATGTAGCGTGCGTCCTGATCAGTCCCAAGGGTCGGCGTCGATTCCCTCGTCTCCGATGCCTACGCGGCAGAGATCGATGCCTTCGGAATCACAGATGAGCTTCAGCGCCCTCTGGAGTTCGGGGTTCATGCGGTGGCCAGCGATGATCCGCGTCACCCCGGCCGTAAGGTCGAAGTGCGTATCGCGCTGAAGCACCCGAACCTCTTGCTCGTACTCCCACGCCTCGTTCTTCCACGTCAGGATGGACTCGGCGAGCTGACTAGGGTCGCGCTCATGGATGTCGGTGATGTGGGCGAATCCCGCCCCATAGCGGACAGCGTGTACCGCCGGATGATCGTCGGGCACCTCGACTTCGATCGCCATCCCGGAGAAGCCACTCGCGTAGTGTGCCCATAGCAGGTGAGAGTCGAACGTCTGCGACAGAGAGCACACCTTCAGGCCGGTCTTCCCCGCCTGGATCGAGCTGATAGCCGCATTCACCCTTCCTTCGTCGTCACCATGGACGTACTGGTAGGAGAACAGCCCTTCCATCGGATCGTTCAAGCTCTTCCAGTCCGAGCAGAACAGGCGTCGGTTGAAAACGATGTCGAGGGCGTAGGTGCTCTTGCCAGACGATGGCCATGCGTCCGGAGCAGTGAAACCCCGAACAGATCAGGGTGCCGACTTCGGCGCACGAGGTCGCCGACATGGCACGAACATCATCACCGAAGAAGTACACCT
>Ga0316208_1001935_pt1 | contig 18063 bp, 21 predicted proteins | sample 3monopyrite_MG_FD_204944 | JGI IMG/M metagenome (GOLD analysis project Ga0316208, IMG submission 204944) | Microbial mat bacterial communities from mineral coupon in-situ incubated in ocean water Damariscotta River, Maine, United States -... | ecosystem: Environmental > Aquatic > Marine >...
GATGTCAATCTGAGCGCAGTCGAAGACATTGGAAATATCGTATTCAAAAGCATTTCGACTGCGCTCAATGTGACACTTTTATATTTTTGTCATGTACTAAATAAGAAATGGTATATATGAAAACTGTTGAAGATTATCTTTCCGGACAAGTTTTACTAATAGACAAACCCCTTAATTGGACCTCTTTTCAGGTGGTTAATAAATTGCGTTGGGAAATTCGTCAAGCCTTCAGTATAAAAAAAATAAAGGTTGGGCACGCTGGCACCCTAGATCCTTTAGCAACAGGCTTGTTAGTTATTTGCACAGGTAAGATGACCAAGCAAATTGACACCTTTCAAGGGCAAATAAAAGAATACACCGGCACTCTTGTATTGGGAAGCACAACGCCTTCATTTGATTTGGAAACTGAAATTAATGAAACCTTTCCCACTGAACATATCTCGGAAGATTTAATATATGAGACTACCAATCAATTTATTGGTGAGATTCAGCAACTTCCTCCAGTATTTTCAGCCTTGAAAAAAGATGGAAAACGATTATATGAGTTTGCCCGAGCAGGTGAACAAGTAGACATTCCATCTAGAGCAGTGAACATTTTAGAATTTGAAATCACTAAAATAGATAGGCTAAATCTTGACTTCAGAGTAATCTGTAGCAAAGGCACATACATTCGTTCTTTAGCTAACGATTTTGGAAAAGCGTTAAACTCTGGGGCGCACTTATCTGCTTTACGAAGAACAAAAATTGGAGATTTTGATGTTACAAGCGCTACTTCCATTGAAGACTTTATTAAAAACTTAAGTTCGGAATAATTGTTGATACCCTATTTGCTTCATCAAACCAATCCCTATGAAGCAGATATTTATCGTAATTTATCTATTTTTATTCATTTCTTTTTCTTCATTTTCTCAAATAAAAAAAGAAAAAACAAATGGTCTTTTTTATAAAGTTTCTTTAGCCACAACCCTAAGCGTAAATGAAGAAAACAGGCTTTTTGCTGATGATGATGAACCTTTCTTTAATTTCAGTGCGCTTTTTGTAAATAACACTCTAGGATATCAGTTTGATAAGCGTACTTCTTTAGGATTAAATTTAGAGTATAATTGGCATTCTCAACAAGGGCTTCACTTTGCTCCTGCCTATGTGAGTTTACGCCATAATATTATTGTAGATGATGATAATATATTTGTTAGAGGTGGTTACGGAAGTCTTCTTGGAATAAGTAAAGACTTTAAAAAAGGCAATATGTATAAACTCGGTTTAGGCGTACAAATCGTTAATTTCGATAATGACAATTCCTTTTTAATTGGAATTGATTTTACCAGAAAACGATTCGGTTACAGAACCTTAGAAGGCTTGTCTAGCATATCAATTTTTATAGAATTTATGCTTTTTTAATCTTTTTAACGTATTTTGCCGTATATATTAATACGATTTCTCATTTAAAAAAAACCGTATTGAGCCTCAATGACCAACATAAAGCCCTACTTATTACGCTTCTAATTTCTGGAACTGTAGTACTCTCTGTTTTTAACTTAAGCCTTAAAAAACAGAATGAATTTGCGTCTGAAAGTTATTATGAAATTGAACCAGAAAAGGAGCTCACCGAAGAAGACCTTAAAGTTCTTGAAGCCTTAGACAAACTTAATAATACCAAGGCTGAAACTAATAAAGCCTTTGATGAAGCTGAACAAAACAAACACTTTGCTCAAGCCTTTAAAACCATAGCACCACCTGAAGATTATGTGCCAAAATCTACTAACACTTCAGAAAACCAAGCAGAAGCAAGAAAAACTTACGAAATTCCTGAAGATTCAAGATTAAATCAAGAAGAATTATCAAAGTTTAGTAAAGTAAATGATTTGCTTGAAAAACAACACTCTGAAGGTAACAACACTAAAAGTTCTATCCGATTTTCTTTAGTAAACAGAAAAAAGGTTCACATCCCAATCCCCGTATATCTATGCGAAATTGATGGCAAAATAGTAGTAAATATTACTGTAAATTCTAAAGGACATGTCATTGATGCTTATGTAAACACCTCTTCAACATCAAGCAACGAGTGCTTGATTGAACATGCCATAGACTATGCTAAACAATCACAATTTAGTACTGATGTTTCAAAAGCAACCCAAATAGGTTCTATAACATTCTTTTTTATTGGCAAATAGGTTCTAATTGACAAAGTATTTCAATAACATCGTTAATTACATTTTGCCCTTTATCTTTATTATACCAATGTTGTAAATCTTCTTTAAATTCTGGTGTTAAACTAACATTCTTAGCAATAAACCTATTCACATAACTTGTTGCTTCACTTGGTCTTGGTCCATAAGTATTTAAAACTTCACCTGTTTTGTTATCAATCATAATAACCTTAGCAATTGCTCTTGCACCATTAGTTAAGAACATATCCATTAGTTCAGGATTCTCATCCCTTAGTACCAGTTTAACATCAATATTAGGGCTTAATTCCGCTATTTTGTTAAGTGCAGGTATTACATGGGCAGCATCACCACACCAACTCTCTGTAATAATCAACCATGTCAATTTTTGATTAAATCCTAATATTTTTTGTTGCACCTCTTCAGAAACTTTTATGGTTTTATCCCAACGTTTCATGCGTCTATCGTTTAGCTTTGTATAATTTGCTAAATCTACTGTTTTTTCTATTCCTGTATTAGAGTGCTCATCAGCTAACTGCTTAACTAAGGTTCTATAGTCTTGATAAGTGATACTACGATTAATACTTTTTTTTATAATAGGATGCATAATGTTTATTTTTTAGAACAAAATCTTCTGGCGCAAATTTAATACCTCGAAATTTTAATTAAGATGATTTTTGTCATACTTTTACTTTAATCCTTACAGATGCCCATAATGGGCTTTATTTAAAAATTATCATAGATAGAAAATGAAAAAACACAGATGTGGTTGGTGTGAAGGTGACGTTCTATATGAAGCCTATCACGATAATGAATGGGGCAATCCTGTTTATGACGATGACACTTTATTTGAATTTTTAATTTTAGAAACTTTTCAAGCTGGTTTAAGTTGGATTACTATATTACGTAAACGTGAAAATTTTAGAAAAGCTTTTGATCATTTCGATTACAAAAAAATCGCATTATACAAGCAAAATAAAATTGATGCTTTGTTACAAGATGCTGGAATTATAAGAAATAAACTGAAAGTAAATGCAACAGTGAGTAATGCTCAAGCGTTTATGAAAATTCAAGAAGATTTTGGAAGTTTTAGCAAATACATTTGGGCGTTTGTAGATGGGAAACCTATTAAAAATAATTTAAAAAACTACCAAGATGCGCCGGCAAACACGGCTTTAAGCGATGCTTTAAGTAAAGATTTAAAAAAGCGCGGATTCAAATTTGTAGGTTCTACAGTAATATATGCACATATGCAAGCCACAGGTATGGTGAATGACCATGAAGTTGACTGTTTTAGGTATAATGAGGTTTAATCAATTTCTTTTTCTTCAATTTCAACATGCTCTATAACTGCTTCATCTTTTGGAAGGTAAGGCATCACACTTAAAAGATGCTCTATGGCTTCAACTCTAGCTTTCGTTTTTTTGTTTGCTTTTATTATTACCCAAGGCGCTGTTTTAGTATGAGTTTTTTTAAACATTTTCTTTTTATAGTCTGTATAATCATCCCATAGCTCCAATGCTTTTTGGTCAACAGCGCTGTATTTCCATTTTTTTAAAGGACTCGTTTTTATGTCTTCAAAACGTTGGTGCTGTTCATCTTTTGAAATAGAAAAATAAAACTTTACCAATCTAATTCCAGATTCAGTTATCATACGTTCAAACTGATTGACTTGATTCATAAAAATACGATATTCTTCATCAAAGCAAAACCCATTTACAGGTTCTACAATAGCTCTGTTGTACCAACTTCTATCAAAAAAAACAATCTCACCTTCTCGTGGTAATTTATTTATATACCTTTGAAAATACCATTGTCCCTTTTCTTCAATAGAAGGTTTTGGCAATGCAACCACTTTAAATTCTCTAGGATTTAAATGCTCGGTCATTCTTCTAATGGCACCACCTTTTCCAGCAGCATCTCGACCTTCAAAAATGATTACAATTTTCTCATTATGCTCTTCAACCCAATGCTGAAGTCTTATTAATTCTTCTTGTAAAGATTTTAAACGAGACTCATAATTCAAATTTCTTAAAACTTTTGAAACAGAAATCGTATCATCTAATAAAAACTGAATGATTCCTTTTTTAGAGTTTAACTTCTTTAAGTCTTTTTCGGTTATATTATTAGTCATAGTATATCTTAATCAATTTGTTTAACAAGTCTGTGATAACGTTGTGCTATATTTGGATCTGGGAATAATTCTATTCCTGAATTGCCTTTGTTTTCATATTTAAATTTAGACAATACGTAACGCATACTTTCTAAACGTGCTTCTTTTTTTTCGTTTGTTTTTATGATAATCCAAGGACTAAACGTCGTGTGCGTTTTACTAAACATCTGTTCTTTGTAATTAGTATAATCATCCCAACGTTTTTGGCCTTCTTGATCTACTGGACTAAATTTCCAACGCTTTAATGGGCTTTGTAATCTTGAATTAAACCGTCGTATTTGCTCTTCTTTAGAAATAGAAAACCAAAACTTTATTAAATCGACTCCATCTTCATAAAGCATGTGTTCAAATTCTGGAACTTGTACCATAAATTTATCATACTCTTCTTCATTACAGAATCCCATAACGGGTTCTACAACAGCACGATTGTACCAGCTTCTGTCAAAAAAAACGATTTCACCTGGATTTGGCATTTCTTTAATATAGCGTCTAAAATACCACTGCCCCTTTTCAACATCTGTAGGTTTTGTTAAAGCGACAACCCGCATAGAACGCGGATTTAAATGCTCAATAAAACGTCGTATAGCACTTCCTTTTCCTGCCGCATCTCTGCCTTCAAAAATAACACATACCCGTTTATTGTGCTTAGCAACCCATTGTTGAAGGTCTACTAATTCTGCCTGAAGCATTTTTAACTCTTTTTCGTAAGTAAGCGTATTAAGTATGTCCTTAAAATGCTCTTCAGGTTGTTTTGCTTTAAGAAGATTGATAAATTGTTCTTTCGTTTTAAGTTCTTTAAAATCTTGTATTGTTAGCATATTCTATGTTTAATAAACTAATATCAGGATTTTTTAAATCAAAAAATATGACGTTTGTCAGGTAAAAGAAATTCCAGTTTAAAGGAGTTCAATATCACACTATAAATATTTCAAAAATGCTTCCCTAGAAATCTCCTCAGCCCCTAAACTTTCCAAATGATTTGTATACACTTGGCAGTCTATAAGTTTATAATTTGTATTCTGAACAAAACTGATAAACCCAACTTTACTAGCATTACTTTCTTTTGTAAACATACTTTCACCGCAAAACACACCATTGCTTAAATCAATGCCGTAAATTCCAGCAACAAGCTTTTTATCTTGCCAAACCTCAACAGATTTCGCATAACCAAGTTGGTGCAATTTTATATAAGCATCAACCATCGCATCTGTTATCCAAGTTCCAAATTGCCCATTTCGTTTTGCTTTTGAGCATTCAGTAATTACTTGTTCAAAATCTTTATTTACAGTAATTATAAACTCATTGTTACGCATAATCTGTTTCATGCTTTTTGAAACTTTTAATTTCTCAGGAAACAATACAAATCGTGGGTCTGGAGACCACCATAAAAGAGGTTCTTCAGTATCAAACCAAGGGAAAATGCCCGTTTTATAAGCTAGCAATAACCTTTCAACACACAAATCACCTCCAAGCGCCAATAAACCTTCAGGAGAAGCTTTATTCACATCAGGAAACCAGATATCTTCGTTTAAGTATTGCATGTATCAGTACATATAAAAACCTCAATGTTAGAATAAACATTGAGGTTGGTAAATTATAAACCTTTCCGTCTTTTGATTCTTTATGGAATCAAAATCCACCTTTCCTTAATCTAGGAAAGGAATTAAAAACGTGTTAAAAAGGCAAATCGTCGTGATCTTCTTCTTTTAAATCTCCTGCAGGCGCAAAAGCATCTGCTGGTGGCACTGGAGGCATATTTGTTCCTGCAGCTTCATCCTGCAATGCTTCAATTCTCCATCCTTGAATCGAATTAAAGTATTTCGTTTCGCCTTGAGGATTTACCCATTCTCTACCACGCAAATTGATGCTTATTTTAACTTGCTGACCTACTTGATAGCTATTTAATAAATCTGTTTTATCTTGAACAAACTCCACCATGATATGTTGTGGGTATTGCTCTTCAGTTGTTATTACAATTTCTCTTTTTCTAAACCCATTACTTCCAAAAGTTTGAGTTTCTCCAACCATTTTAATTCTTCCTTGAACTTCCATTTACTAGTATTTAATTTATTTTATTGTTTTAACTTAATAGTATTTTCCAAGCACTTTCAATATCTCCAAAGCTAAGATAGTTGCGTGCTAATTTATGTTTCTCTCTGTGTGTTGCCGTTTTTATATTAGGGTAGCGCTCTCCAACTTCTTCTACAAAAGCATTTACCTGATTTTCGGTAGGCAGCACTTCAATATTTCCTAACATGCCTAAATCGTTTCCTGTTAAAATCATGCTATTTTTAACATGGTCTGGAAAACTATCAACACCAATTCCTAATGTTGCAATTGGTTTTGGTATTTTAAAAAATCCCGCTTTAGCACGACTATAATAGCTACCTCCTGCTCTTGCTACCAAATCTAATTTTTTTTGGTTTATGACCTTATTTTCATCAAGTACCTCATCATCAACATGAAGTTTAACCACTTCGCAAATAATTAAATTTCCTGCACCACCTTCAGTTCCTAACTTAATAATATCGTTAACCTTACATTCAAACTGTACAGGTGATTCGGCTACCCGATAAGGTTTTACCAGATCCGATTTTAACATGGTTAATCCAGCCTTTTCAAACTCGTTTACACCCTCAGGATATTCTGTACTGCTTAATGACATTTGATGAACCATATCATAATTCACCACATTTATAACCACTTCTTTTGTTAATTCAGCATTCTCCAGAGTATGCTTTGTTGTATTATCTCTAACACGTCTAGCCGGAGAAAAAATCAGGATGGGTGGATTCGCACTAAACACATTAAAAAAACTAAATGGTGACAAATTAGGATTTCCATCAGCATCAAGCGTACTTGCAAAGGCTATTGGCCTTGGGGCTACAGCGCTCAACAAATAACCATGTAATTTACTGGTTGATATGCTTTTTGGATCTAATGAGGCCATTTGTCTTTTTAATTTTAACAAAACTAATCAAAAAAAACATGATAATTTAAACTAGTTTTCAACATTAGTTTACCTCTGTCAACAATCTGTTAATATTTGCCATCAGCGGAAATGTAATTAAACTATAACGCATCTAAAAACCGACTTACTAACAACTTGAACAATAATATTAACAGATTTGCATTATATTACCAGAGAATACCAATATAGCATTAAAATAACGCATATAATTATGTTTCTTTTTCGCTCATATTTTCAATATAAAATCAAACTGTAACTAAGGCTATGCTTATATTTTCTATTTCATCTGAACAAACCTGCCTGCCGGCAGGCAAGAAACAATTCAAATTATCAATACGCCATTTTAAAACTAAATTGGTATAATTACTTTTTTAAATGATTTTCACAAAACATAGTAATGCATTCCGGTGGATTATTGTTATAGCTTCTTTCGCTATTGTATCCCTTATTTTATGGAAAACTTATGAGTTTTTTCAGCATTTTAAAGACGAAGAACGGACCAAGATGGAAAATTGGTCGTTTGCTCAAACCGAATTTATAAATTCTGACACAAATGCGAACCTCAACTTAACACTTAAAATTTTAAATAGCAACACTTCAACACCAATGATTGTGGTAAATGAAGATGGGAATCTTAATAGTTCAAATAATATCGATTTAAATAAAATTGAAGATCCAATTTATCTTAAAAAGCTTATAGAAAAATTTAAAAACGAAAATGAACCCATTATTGTTAGAGCTGATAATCGTATTTTTAGCACTATTTACTACGGAAACTCTCCTTTACTCAACAAACTAAAATATTATCCGCTTGCATTATTACTCATTATTGTGCTATTTGGCGCCGTCATTTTCTTTTTTTACAGTAGTAACAAAAATGCCACCCAAAACAAATTATGGTCTGGTATGGCAAAAGAAACGGCACATCAAATAGGCACGCCTTTATCGTCTTTAATTGGTTGGACTGAAATATTAAAAATCGAAAATGTAAACCCAGATTATATTGTTGAAATTGAAAAAGATGTTGACCGATTAAAAACTATTACAGAACGTTTTAGCAAAATTGGTTCGTTACCTATTTTAGAAAAAGCTGATATTATAAAAGAAACTATTGAGTCTTATGACTACTTACAAACAAGGTCATCAAAACTTATCGATTTTGATCTGATAATCCCTGAAGGGGAAATTCCCGTAAATCTAAATAAACAACTTTATAGTTGGTCCATTGAAAATTTGGTAAAAAATGCCATTGATGCGATGAAAGGTAGAGGGAAACTTATAGTTGAAATTTCACAGCTTGAGAATGATGTAAAAATAAGTATTACTGATACTGGAAAAGGCATCTCTAAAAAGGATTTTAATAAAATTTTTGAGCCTGGATTTACCACTAAAAAACGAGGATGGGGATTAGGTTTATCACTCACAAAACGAATTATTGAAGATTTTCATGATGGGAAAATTAAGGTTCTACAATCTGAAAAAGATAAAGGTAGCACCATACAAATAAATTTAAAACGCGCACAATAAAGGATTTTTGAAATCAAAATTCTATATTTAGATTCCCGTTTTTACGGGAATGACAATTTCAAAGGAAACCACTAATCAAAGCTTAGTATAGATTTTTTTTTGAATAAATACTGAGGTATTATGGCTGAAAAATTAATTGATGTTAAAGAAGTCGCGCTAAAAAACAATTGTCCAGAATGTTTTAGCACAAATGGTTTACGATTAAATTTTAAGCAAAAAATAAAAGAAACCAAATTTTATAAATCTATTACTTCTGAAATTAGTCATGAAATTACTTGTAAAACATGTAAATCGGTAATTTATCCTGAGCAATGGACCGATGATATTGATCGCGTTTTTGAATATCAGAAAAAAGCGTTTACTCCAAAAAATTCATCAACCTATCTTAAAAAAACATCTTGGATTGTTATTGCATCAATTGTAGTGTTGGTCGCTCTAATTCTCTTACTGTTATTTTATTTGAATTTATAATTGGGCTTTGATAGCTTCTGCTAAGGCCTCAAATTCCTCTGGAGATAATTTAACTTTTTGAGTAAATCGAGCGTCTTCCATAGACTGTAATGGAATTAAATGCACATGTGCATGAGGAACTTCCAGACCTATAACACTTACTCCTATGCGCTTACAAGGCACTGCTTTTTTTAAAGCCAAGGCAACAGTTCTTGAAAAACTCATTAAGGCATTATAAGTGGTTTCATCTAAATCAAAAATTTTATCAACTTCTTTTTTAGGAATACAAAGTGTATGTCCTTTAGTATTTGGATTCACATCAAGAAATGCTAAAAAATCTTCCGTTTCTGCTATTTTATAACAAGGAAGTTCGCCGTTTACTATTTTTGTGAAAATGGAAGCCATAATTTATGTTTTCAGACCTGTCAAGTTTTGGAACCCTGATAGGTTTATAATATATTATTTATCATTTGTGTCCGACAAAAGACCGCTACGCTTTTAGAATCAACCTGCCTGCCGGCAGGCAGGGAATAAAGACTTGATTGTAACTAATTGAAAAGCAGCAGTAATTATTTATAATGATTTCCCCTTTGCGGAATAATGATTTCCCCTTTGCGGAAATAAAAACCACACTTTTCTATCTCGTTATTTCGATAATGTCAAATTTCATAGTCCCATTAGGCACCTGTATTTCTGCAATATCACCTACCACTTTTCCTAACAAACCTTTTCCAATAGGAGAATTCACTGAAATTTTCCCTGAAGCCAAATCTGTTTCACCATCAGCAACCAAAGTATAATTCATTTCCATACCATTGGTTTGGTTTTTTATTTTCACTTTAGAGAGTACAAGTACTTTTGAATTATCTAACTGAGACTCGTCTATAACACGCGCTCCAGCTAATGCATCTTCTAATTTAGAAATTCGCATTTCTAACATACCTTGTGCTTCTTTAGCTGCATCATATTCTGCATTCTCACTTAAATCGCCCTTATCTCTAGCTTCAGCAATTGCTCTTGATGCTTTTACTCGCTCAACATCTTTAAGTTGCCTTAAATCGTCTCTTAATTTTTTTAATCCTTCAGGTGTATAGTATGATACTTTACTCATAACTTCATCGTTTACTTAATATAAACATGCTAAAAACACACTTAGACCATGCTTAGTGCTAGAGTTCAGCAAATAAAAAAATCCCGCTTACACGAGATTGTACAACAAAAATACAAAATTTTTAAATAGATTATCTAAAAAAATGCTCTTTATCATACTGAATTTACTTTAATTTTTTAAATATGCACTTTACTTTTTATTGTAAATTGCGTTTCAATTTTCTCTGAATTATGAAGTCTTTATATCGCTTAATATTATTTATCCTTTTAGTGTCTTGCAGCGGTAATTCTGTTGTTGATAAAAACTGTAGATTCTTACTTGATATCGGAGTTAATTTTACCATTGATTTATCTTTACCACAATACAGTCAACTTGCTTTTGCGGGAAACTCAGTTTATATCCCAAATGAAGGAAATGCTGGTGTTATAGTAGCTAGTACTGGTGTAGATTTTTATGCATGGGATGCTAGCGACCCTAATCACGCTCCAAACGATTGTTCTGCCCTTGTTCCTTCTGGATTAAACGGAACATGTGGATGTGGTGATGGCAACACATACAATTTTGTTACTGGAGCACCTGACGGAAATGATGGTTTAAGATGTGCTTTGAAAAATTACCGTGTGCAGCAAAATGGTAATTCTCTTTTAATTTTTAATTAAAAAAGCGCAGTTTATAGAATACCAACCACGCTTCTCATCCCTAATGATAACTTAAAATTTTAAAGTAGCACCAACTAAAAAGTTGGTTGTGGCCTGTGGATAGTATCCCGCAAAATATCCTGTTGTAGTTCCTGTTGGACTTGATGTATCATCGAAATCATAAGATCCAAAATAACCATTTGACACATACTTTTTATTGAAGATATTGTTTACCAATCCAGACAATATGATTGATTTAAATAGCTTGTTAGGCTTAATTTCATAATTAATATTGAAATCATTCACAAAATAACTTTCTAAAAGGGATCCATCATTATCGGTATTTCCCATATATTGTTCACCAACGTACTTGCTCAATAATGATAATTGTAAACGTTCAACTGGGAAGAAATTTAAAGCATTACCAATTACTAATTCTGGAGAAAACGAGATATTAGTATTTCCTAGATTTACCAATTCTTCATTGATTGAAGATGAAAAATTTTTGTTTTTATTACTACTTATAGCAACATTTGTCGAGGTACTAAATAGCTTATTAAACTGAATATTGGCATCAACCTCAAATCCTAATCTATAACTTTTACCGCTTGTTGCTCTTATGGGACTACCAACATCATCCAGCTCACCTGTTAACACCAATTGATTTTCGTAAAACATATAGTATAGGTTTGTATTTACACTTGCTTTTTTACTATTATAACGCCAACCCAATTCAATATCATTTAAAGTTTCGTTTTCGGTAATACCTACTTTAAAATCATCACGATTTGGCTCTCTATTCGCTCTTGCATAGGACACATAAAAACTATTAAAATCACAATGTTTATAGGTTAAACCTACTTTTGGATTGAAAAAACTAAAATTATTATCTGTAACAAATTCAACTCTATCAGAATTTAATCCATTGGTTTTATAATTCACAAAACGCCCTTGTAAATCAACAAATCCAGTGAATTTTTTAGCTAATTTGAAAGTTGCTTTTGAAAAAACACTAAAGTCATTTTTAGTTGCATCACCTTCATAATAACGATCTCTAATATTCGTATTTGGACCTAAGTCGTTTCCCCAAATCACTTCTCCAAAATGATCGCCATCGTAAGAACTATAAGATAAACCTGAAATAAGTTCTAAAGTATTTTTTTTGTAAGTCACGTTCGCGTTCAACACATAAAAATTATTATCTAACCATCTACGAACTATAACATCGGAATCATCTTCTATTAAATTGTTAAAATCTGCAGCTGATTCTTCTGGTTTATATTGCTCGAAATAGCCTTTCCCTTTCGTATAATTTAAACCAAGATTAGTAGACCAATTATTATCAATACGTTCATTCCAATGCAATTGGTAATGGTCTTGCCAATAGTTGTCCGTTTCATTTTCGTAAGTATATGGATTTTGACGACGATCTTCTTGCAACTGATCTGCTGTTAATCCAAACCACGATTGATACGTCCGTTCAACATTCCCAAAAGTTAATGCTTTAATTAACGTATTATCATCTTTGTAAACACCTTGTATGAAATACGACTTTAAATCTGTGAAAGCTCTATCCACATAACCATCAGAGTCTATCTTTGAAAAACGTCCAGAAATTTCAATACTTCGACTGCGCTCAGTATCTGCATATAATTGTCCTGTGCTTAATTTTACAGTATGTTTTCTTGTACCGAAACTACCAAAACTATTAGCAATTTCTCCCGAAGGGTCTTCTGAAGAGGCATCGGTTAACAAATTTAAACTCGCTCCAAAAGCTCCAGAACCATTAGTTGATGTACCAACACCACGCTGCAATTGTAAACTTTCTGTTGAAGATGCAAAATCTCCTAAATTCACCCAAAACGTGCCTTGACTTTCAGGATCGTTATAAGGAATTCCGTTGATGGTAACATTTACGCGTGTTGCATCCGTTCCACGCACTCTAATCCCTGTATAGCCAACACCAGCTCCAGCATCACTTGTTGTTACTACCGAAGGTAAAAAGTTCAGTAAAACAGGAATATCCTGGCCTAAATTACGTTTTGCCAATGCTTTTTTAGAAATGTTAGAATGTGTAATTGGAGAATCTGCATCCACACGAACCGCTTTTACTAAAACTTCATCTAGTTTTTCTGTTTTAGTTGAATCTTGAGTTTTTTGATTTTGTTGCGCATTGACACTGACTGATAAAACCAGTAGTGTTAAAAAAAGAAATAAATTTTTCATTACGATTATTTAAAATCGAATAAAAAGAGGTCATTATTCTTTATTGTTAATAATTGGTTTTTGAACGTTTCACTTACACGAAATCATATTGTTGATTTTAAATTCTTTTAAATATTTAATTATAGGCTAATTAAGATTTAGAAGTAAATAAACAACATTGATGACCTTATCGCACTCGCTAAAAATGTCCACTGGACATTTTCTTAACGCTCGTTTCCTAAACAGCATTATCTGTTCTAGGTTCAATGGGTATGATCTCAGCTTTTCAAAGTTAGAATTACAATATTGATTGTTAAAAATTATCTCGAATAACTGTTAACTGAATACTGTGACTGCCAACTGATTTAAGCACCCCTTTTATGAGAACGCTGCAAAGATATGTTAGATTTCTGGATTTCGATTTACGAATTATGATTTTTTTAATCAAGGTTTGGCTTTTGTCTATTTGCCTTCTTTTCAGATTGTTTACGCTTACCCTTAAGTCTTCTTTTAATAACAGACTTCGGAACTTTTGTTGGTTTACGTATTTTTGGAACTTTTAAAGCATCTTTTATCAACGCTAAAAAGCGTTTAATAATAATGTCTTTGTTTTTATGCTGGCTTCGGCTTTCTCCACATTGCAAAATAAGGACACCTTCTTTTGTTAATCTATGCTGAAGTTTATCTAGAAGACGCTCTTTTTGGTCATCTTTAAAAATGAGTGATTCCGATAAATTAAACATTAATTCGACTTTTGAAGACACTTTGTTAACATGTTGCCCACCACTCCCAGAACTCCTAATAGCTTTAAAAGTTAACTCTTTTAGTATGTCTTCTTCATCAAACATAAACACCAATTAGGTTTTAAAATAAACTATATAATTCGTTTCTATCTCGCCCATATTTCAATATAAAATGAAACCGTAACTATGGCTATGCTTTAATTTTCTATTTTATCTGAACAAGAAATAATTCAAATTATTTATAGCTCATTTTAAAACCTAATTGGTATGGGATACTTGATGAACAGGTTTTAACAAATCATTTACCGTTTTAACTGGGTTGAAAGTTTCAAGAGGCACTTCAACAAAAATAGAGTTCCAATACGCCATACTTCCATTCCACAATCCAGGAAGTTCTAAAGCTTCTATATCCACACCGTTTTGCGTTTTAGTAGTAATAAAAGCGGCTTCAGGATCGACAAATTGTGTTAAATCAAACTTTTCGCCTTTATAATTTTTAACACCACAAACTAAATCTGTTGGGTTAAAATGAGTGGCTTTATAAACGATACTTTGTTGGTCTTTTTTACTAAAATTAATCTGAGCAAACTCGACAATTTGTAATGATGTTTTGCCATCTTCATCCTTAACCCAAAACGGACCGCCACCAGGTTCACCTTGATTTTTAACCATTCCACAAACACGAACAGGCCTGTTAAATTCCTTTTTTAAATAAGCTGTTTTTTCTTTATCAGCATAATCTTCGAAATCAATAGCAATAGGCACATTTAGTCTGTACCTTAAAAATAACGCCATCACTTTAAAATCTGTATCACCCAAATTACCAGCATCCAATTTATGTAGGTAATCAAAAACCTTTTGTTGTGCTTCGATTAAAACGCCTGCTAATAATTTCTTGAAATTTGAAACGCTTATATTTCTATCTGAAACAACGATATTATCTATGTTTTTTATAAAAATTAAATCGTTATTTAACTCATTTAAATTTTCTAAAAGCGCTCCATGTCCAGCAGGTCTAAATAAAACAGAACCATCATCATTTCTAAACACATCATCTTTAGCTGTAAGCGCTACTGTTTCAGTAGCTTCGTTTTGATATGAAAAAGACACATTAAATGTTGTTTTGGTTTTCTTTTCTAACGCTTCTCTTATACGACTTAATTCATTTGTAAAATATAATTGATGATTTTTAGATACTGTAAAATGAAGGTTTGCTTTTCCATTAGAGGTCGCATAAAGCGTGGATTCAAACAAATGCTCTTCAAAGGCTGTTTTGATCAGCGCATCATATTTATGAAAAGGCAACAGTCCCTTTGGAAGAAAACTATAATTGAGACCACTTGCATCAAGCATTGTTTTTACAAATTGCAAATATCTTTCATCTTCTGAAAATGTGTCAAAATCTGGATCGGCATTTCTAACTTTTGACATGACTTCATTGTAAAATGGAAACCTCTCTAACTCCTCAATAAAAGTTACAATTAATGCATCATTTTTTCTTTCTGCGTATTTTTCTATACTTCCCTTTGAAGATTTAAAATCTTTAATAAACTGAAACAAAAACTTGAACATTCGTGTTGCGGCACCTGAAGCTGGAACAAACTTGACAATAGATAATTCGTTTTGTTTAGCTTCATATAAGTCTATAAATTCTTGAATTTCATTTTTGTCGTAACGTTCAATACCTTTACCAATAGTTGCTGCTGCCACTAAATTAGAAAAAGTCATACCGTCTTTTAATCGTGAAACTTGTGCATTTACTTGATCAGTTGTTATGCCTTTACTTTCTATTTGTTGAATATCTTTATCCGAAAACATTATACTTTGGGGTTTAATAGTTTGTCTATATACTTTACCGCTGTTTCTAAACGTGTTTTTTTATCTCCTTTTAGAAGTACATAAGGTCTTTTATAGGTTACTAATGCATTTTGAAAAGCCTCAAACATGTCTTTTCTATGCTCAGGTTTATCACGCAAATCATCAGCTTCCCAAGGTGTATCAATATAAGTTAAAAAATACAAATCGTATGAATTCCCTATGGCATATTTTTCTAGTAAAGGATCGCAACTCCCTATGTAATAAGCTTCAGAATACACCTTGGTTTCTAACAAATCGGTGTCACAAATTAAAACAGAATTTGTTTTTTGTGCCAAGTCATTTTCTAGTTTCATTTGCCCTTCTGCAATGGGTAATAAATCTTTTGGTTCGCAGGTTTTTCGTTCGTCATTCCATTTGTTTTGGAGATATTCACGTGCATATTCTGGCACCCAAACCGAATTAAAATAGCGTGCCAATTGACGCGACAATGTTGTTTTTCCAGTAGATTCGGGTCCGAACAAAACTACTTTTAAGCAGTTAGCGGGTTGTTGTTTATACTTTTCTTCCATGCAATATATCCAAAAATGGCAATAAATGTAAAACCTAAATACTGTAAACTTGTAAATGTAAAACCTTTGTAAAAGTACAAGGGAACAGAAATGATATCTCCAATAATCCAAAAAATCCAATTTCCTAGCTTTCGCCTTGCCATTAACCACATGCCAACAAAAAATATAGCAGTAGTTATGGTATCAACATAAGCCACCCAACTCGTCCATTTATCAAATCCTTGGTAAACTAAATAAACAAATAGTAAGGTTGCTAAAAATATGGCTATACTTATTTTTTTTTCGTTGAAAGACATAGTAGAAATTGGTGTAACATGCGTATCGTCAACTTTCCTCGTCCAAATGTACCATCCATAAACACTCATTATAAAGTAATATGCGTTAATCATCATATCGCCCAATAACTCCCATTTAAGCAATAAATACACAAAAATAATAGTACTTATCATTCCAGTTGGAAATACTAATACCTTATTTTGTTTAGAGAACCAAACAGAAAGAAAACCAAAAAACACAGCTACAATTTCAAGAACAATATCTATAGTTTCGTATTGCGAATATTGTCCAAAGAAAAACTCAAAAATGGGGCTCATAATCGTGTCTATCAGATTTTACAATTTTCATAAACAATAAACCGCTTTCAATAAGTTCGAAGGCTTCTTTTATTTCAGTAGTAAGTAAATGCATAACGTCGTCATAATCGCCATAAACCTGAGTGCTTAATGGGTTTTCAAGCACCTCTAATTTTGATGCTCTTAACTTTTTAATAAAATGAATAATTGCAGGTTCGTAATCGTCATGCAATGGTGTTAAAGTCAATTCTACTGATATTTTCATCCTCTCTTAATCTCTCCGAAGGAGAGAAACTGTTATGGGTTAAACTTCTTTTCAAATTACAAATCTTCATTTTATTTTTCCCCTTTGGGGAAATGTCTGGAGGACAATGAGGATTTTATGAGATGCTGAAACGAGTTCAGCATGACAATTTACTTTCGTAAATCGTCAAAAAATAATTCATCTTCTTCAAAAGCAGTTCCGATAACCACTAAATCTGCTCCAGCATTATAAGCATTTTCCAATTGAATTTTACTCCTAATGCCGCCGCCTACTATCAAAGGGGTATCTAATTCTTGTTTAACCCCTTCAATTATGTTATTACTAATTGGTTCTTTAGCACCGCTACCAGCTTCCAAATATATAAGCTTCATTCCTAACAGCTGTCCTGCTTTTGCTGTATCAATTATATTCTGAATATGTTCTCTGGGCATTGGTTTCGTATCTGTAACCTTTTCCACTGCTGTTTCTTTGCCGCTTTCAATTAAAATATAACCTGTTGAAAGTACCTCAAGTTGCGTTTTAGATAATTTAGAAACTGCTTCCACATGTTTTCCAATTAAATAATCCGAGTTTCTTCCCGAAAGTAAAGATAAAAACAGCAATGCATTTGCCTTATCGGTAATTTGGGTAACATCTCCAGGAAATAAAACAATTGGTAAATTAGTTTGCTTTTTTATTTCTGAAACTAAACTATCTGTTGTGTTTTCATCAACAATACTACCTCCAACAAAGATATGCGTTGCAATAGATTTATTTACTTTCTTAATAAAACTACTTGTATTTTCAAATGAAAATTTATCAGGATCAATTAATACTGCCAATAATTTTTCTTTCGCAGAAACTGATTTTAGTATGC
>Ga0316208_1001936_pt1 | contig 18060 bp, 21 predicted proteins | sample 3monopyrite_MG_FD_204944 | JGI IMG/M metagenome (GOLD analysis project Ga0316208, IMG submission 204944) | Microbial mat bacterial communities from mineral coupon in-situ incubated in ocean water Damariscotta River, Maine, United States -... | ecosystem: Environmental > Aquatic > Marine >...
GGCCGCTCTGGCTGTCTGGCGACGAGGCGGTATCTTCTCGATTCAACCCTTTGAGCGGACCGCGCAGCTTATGGACGGATCCGTTATGCGGCACGCGCGAACATGAATGCCAAGATCCAGAAAACGCTAATTGTTGCTGCGACGGTCGGGTGCGTTGGCTGGCTCTATTGGGAGCCTGGCTTCGAACCCGTAATCGTACTGCTAGTAAGTCTTGCAGGCATTCTTGCGGCCTTCGATAACCCTCGGCCGCTCGAGCGATTTGCCGTTTTGCTGGACGATCCCGACGCGTGGACCAAGGTCGGCGAGGGAACGTGGTACCACGAAGACGAGACGGACTATCGAATCGTTGAAGGGGACGAAATTCGACGCGAGTTCTGCGAGCCGTGGATGGAGAGCTTTCCAGATCCGTCAGCCTATTCGTATCACGTGAACTTTCTGTTCCGTGACGCGATAGTCGCTCAAAAGACGTTCGTAGCGTGCGACGGACTTCGGTACTCCGTTCCCCTACCCAAACGAAACGGGATCGAGTTCGACATCTCTACCTCGTCGCTAGAATTCAAAGCAAGTCAGCTCTTCTTCCAGGCCTACCCGTTGCAGCAGAGACTAGGGAAGGCGATCCGATTCGTAGATTGAGACGTTGCGGAGAACGCTTCCGCTTAGCGCGCCGCATAACAAGTCCCTGAAGCTGACAAACAGTTGGCCGAGGTGGGGACGGGACCCCGCGGCCTAGATTCTCTTCGTTCCGAAGAGAAAAGTCCGCTCGGTACCGCCTGGCGACGAATGCTGTACCCTCTCCGAAACCCCTTCGGCGGAGTCTGCACCCTATGGACAGGTCCGTTATACGACAGCTAGCGCTGGAGGCACCCCGCATTTCTCTTCAAGTCGGCGCTTTCGTGAAAGTCGGAAACCATGAGCACCTGCAAGAGCTCCGTTCTGATGGCCTTATGTACTGCAACCATATCGACTACTTCCGGCCGATCGAGAACGAGGCGGGGCGAGGGGACTCTTACGAGGGGACCTCATTTTCGTACAAGAGCGATAGCGTTTCGGTCGTCGTCGGAGAAGGAGACGACCGGTCTGTACTGAACGCAGCTTCCGGTCTCGTGGGTCGCGTCGACATTCGTGTGTTTCCGGACACCGACGTCAATCTGTTCTGTCTCTACGCAGTCACCAACGATCGGTTGGAGCACAAGCTGGACCGTCTGAGAGAAGAGTTCGGAAGCTCTGCGCTTGTAATCAATCGGCCGAGTGAGTTCCTTGAACGCGTTGGCGATGCCTGTCGGGCAGACGGTATTCGTTGCGAAGCACGACTCGTCGATTATGTAAGTCGATCTTCGTTCTCCGGCGAACTCGGAGTTTTTCGGAAATTCGATGAATACCAGTATCAGAACGAGTTCCGCTTCTCGCTGAGTCCCGCCGTCTCGCCGGCCAGAAGGCTGATCGTTGGCCCGATCGATGATCTCTCGAACCTTGTTGATCTGCCTTAGCCTATTCGCCGCCGCCGTAAAACAAGCCCCTGAGCCAGGCAGACAGTTTGTCGAGTTCCGATCGGAACTCCGCGACCTCATCTCGGCTGACGCCGAGAAGGCCGCTTGTGCCGATGGGCTACGATCGCTGTCTCTTGATCGAGCCCGCGCCGGCGAAGTCTGCAGGTTATGGGCCGATCCGTTATGCGGCACTCGGACTAGTATAGATGAACTCGGTCTTCATTCTCGGCGCTGGGGCTTCACGGGAAGCTGGCGGACCACTCATGAGCGACTTCCTCGACCGCGCGGACGAACTCCTTCGCCGGCGGGAACTTCAGGGTGACGGTGTCGGGCCGATGTTCGAGAACGTGTTCTCTGCGATTAGTGACTTGCAGGGGGTCTATGCCAAGTCTCATTTAGATCTCGACAATCTTGAGGCGGTTTTCGGCGCGATCGAGATGGCCGTTCTCCTTGGGAAGTTTCCGAACCGAGAGCCCACGGAGATCCAGACGCTTCGGAATGACCTCGTGACGCTTATCTACAAGACGCTTGAGTCCTCTGTTCGATTTTCTGCCCGTAAACGACAAATTCTGCCACCAAAGCCATATGACGAGTTTGTAAAGAGGCTCTACAGGAGACGTCCGGGAAGTTTGCCGCCGCCAGCTCGACGTATCGATTTCATCACTTTCAACTACGACTTGGCGCTCGACTACGCTCTGCACTGGATGGATACGCGATTCTCGTACGGTTTGTCTGCTCAACCACCCGCTGTTGACTCGATGCTGCTGAAATTGCACGGCTCGGTTAATTGGGGCGAGTGTCAAGAATGCGGAGAGATCGTGCCGTTCGAAGTCAAAGATGCCCGTTTTCAGATTTTCAACGACTCCGACGAAGTCCGATTCGATCTCGGATCAAAGCTCCCAACCAGAAGCCATTGTGAAAAGAGCCTCGCTCTTCCTCCGGTTATCGTTCCGCCAACTTGGAATAAGACTCAGTACCATGGTCGCCTTGGGAACGTCTGGTCGAACGCCGCAGCAGTACTCGGGAACGCGGAGAACGTTTTTATCCTGGGGTTCTCTTTGCCCGAGACAGATTCCTTCTTTCGGTACCTCTATTCGCTCGGCTCTGAGAGCGATACTCGGATTAAGAGATTCTGGGTTTTCGATCCTGATCCGAACGGGACCGTTGAGCGTCGTTACCGCTCCCTGATCGGACGTGGAATTGAGAATCGTTTCGAGTTCTTCAATCAAACCTTCTCCGAGGCGCTTCCGCGGATCGGCGCCGTGCTCGGCGCCGCATAACCAGTCCCTGAAGCTGACAGACAGTTGGCAGAGGCGGGAGCGGGACCACGCGGCCTAGATCGCGCTCACGCGCGAAAGTCCGCTCGGTACCGCCTGGCGACGAAAGCGGTACCCTCTCCGAAACCCTTTGAGCGGAGTCTGCACCTTATGGACAGATCCGTTATGTGGCAGGCTCTCGCTCAGCTGCCCCGTGAGCGCGCGTGGAAAAGCACAACCCGAAACAGCCGACGATTCTCAAGAACCTCACGTGTGCGTACTGCGGCTGCAGCTTCTCGGCGACGAAGGTCGATACCAAGGAACACGTTGTCGCCAGACGATTCGTCCCGAAGGGGACGCTCGCTGGAAGTTGGAACCTTATCCTTCGAGCCTGCGACTCTTGCAACAGTGAGAAGGCCGAGCTCGAAGACGACATTTCAGCTCTGTCGCTGCAAGCTTTGGCATACCAATCGGACTTACCGAACGATCCGATTGTTTCCAAGGAGATCGCTCGCAAAGCGCCAGAGTCGCTGAGTCGTACGACCAAGAAGCCTGTCGCTGATAGCGAGCAGAGCATGTCGTTCTCGCATGCCTCTCAACCGGGGCTTAGTTTCAATTTTTTTTCACGGGCCCTCCGCAGATCGAATTCAATCGAGTCTTCAAGCTGGCGCACTTCCATTTCACGGGATTCTTCTACTGGCTGAGCTACGACGATCAAGCCAGCCGCGGCCGCTTTGTTCAAGGAACTCATTTTCGAGTTGGATTCGCACAGCGAACAGATTGGGGAAACGATTCGCAGGTGGCTTTCGCGAAGTTGGTCGCGAACTGGGACGCTGTCCTCCTCGCAGACCCGGCCCAAGGATACTTCCGAGCCGGCATATGGCAGAACCTCTATGGAAACGGATGGGCCTACGCGTTCGAGTGGAACAGGAGCCTCCGAGTTGTCGGGTTTATGGGAAATCGGGACGCGATACTCAAAGAAGCAGAGGCTTTGCCCGTGCTGCGCCCCCACTTCGATACGCGTGATGGCGATTCGATCATCCGTGGCCGAACTGAAGTTGCACTGGAGTCGAAAGAAGACACGCTCTTTCAGGCTCCGGTTCAATAGGGCCTGCGACCCTCCCGTAAGTCTTCTCGGAAAGTCGCCCGCGACATAACAAGCCCATGAACCCGGCAGGGCGTTTGTCACGGTAGGTGTGGGCTCCGCGACCTCATCTCGCGCGGGGCGCGAGAAGGCCGCTCTAGCTGCTTGGCTCCGAGGCGGTATCTTCTCCACTCACCTTCTATTGGCGATGTCTGCAGGTTATGGTAACCGGTCAGCGAGCGACGTCCTTCTCTCGGATCTGGAGATCGCGTAGACCTCCCTCCTTTTGAGGAGGAGAGAGATGAAGAGGCTGTCTGACGGCCGGATCCGGCGAACGGAGTCGGAGTGGCGAGCGCTGGTGGAGAAGTTCGAGGCGGGCGACGCGTCGGAGGCGGCGTTCTGTCGCGGGAAGAAGCTGTCGCGGAAGAGCTTTCGAGCGTGGCGGGCCCGGCTCGCCGAGACCAGGGCCCGGCCGCGTCGAGTGCGCGCAACGCGGAAGCGGAAGACACCGCCGGGGGGCTTCGTCGAGCTGGTCGTGCCCTCGACGCCGGCGAAGCCGGAGTCGGGTCCTGAGTTCGAGCTCGAGCTGCCCGGCGGCGTCCGTCTCCACTGGCGGGCGTAGCCCGTGTGGTTGGCTGACGCACCGCGACGGATCTTTGCCTGGACCGAACCGACGGACATGCGGAAGTCGTTCCAGGGTCTGCTCGCTCTCGTTCAGCACGTCTTCCGCGATCAGGATCCCTACTCGGGCGATCTCTTCGTCTTCGTGAACCGCAAGGGCAACTACGTGAAGATCCTGGCCTGGGATCGGACCGGGTTCTCGCTCTTCGCGAAGAAGCTCGAGCGGGGTCGGTTCTTCTTTCCGGCGGACGAGAGATCTCAGGAACTCTCGGATCAGGCGCTTCGCTTTCTTCTCGACGGCATCCCTCTTGGCAAGCGACGTTAGTTCCGATACCAAGAGGTTATGACACGCGAGGGGCTCGTTGAGGCAAGTCGAGAAGAGTTGATCGAACTCGCGCTGACCTCTCACGCTCGAGCGGAGCAGGCCGAGCGTCAGCTGGCCTGGTTCAAGAAGCAGCTCTTCGGGCAGAAGTCCGAGAAGCGCTCGGGGCCGATCGCCGAGGTCGAGCAGCTCTCGCTCGGGGAAGGTGCCGAGGGCGATCACAGGCCGGTCGAGAAGACGGTCTCTGTGAAGGCCCACGCCCGCGAGATCTCGAACTCTTCGCCGAAGGCGAAGGACGAGAAACCGATCCGCTTCGATGACTCGGTGCCGCGGATCCGTCGCGAAATCCTGCCGCCCGAGATCGAGGGCCTCGACGAGAGCGAGTACGAGATCATCGACGAGCGCGTGACGCAGCACCTCGTTCAGACGCCGTCCTCGTACCAGGTCGAAGAGGTCGTTCGGCCCGTCGTGAAGCTCAAGAGCGAGGATCGACTCGTGACGGCTCCCGCAGAACCGGGCGTCCTCGAACGAAGCCTGGCGGACGTGAGCGTCCTCGCAGGCCTCCTGATCGACAAGTTCCGGTTCCACATGCCGCTCTATCGCCAGCACCAACGGATGGAGGCGGCCGGCGTCCACCTGGCGAGATCGACGCTCACGAACTGGGTGCACGACACGATCGATCTGCTGCGGCCCATCTACGACGCCCAGCTCGCCTCGATCCTGACGAGCCGGGTGCTCGCGATGGACGAGACGCCGATCAAGGCGGGGCGGAAGAGCAAGGGCAAGATGAAGCAGGGCTACTTCTGGCCCGTCTATGGCGACCAGGAGGAGGTGGCCTTCCCGTTCGCGACCTCACGAGGACACCAGCACGCGGTCGAGATCCTGGGCGAGTACTGCGGGACCTTGATCTCGGACGACTACAAGGCCTACGAGGCCTATGCCGAGAAGCGGGACAAGGTGACGCGGGCGTCGTGTTGGGCGCATGTGCGCAGGAAGTTCGTCGACGCCGAAGACGTGGAGCCTGAACGCGTCGCGAAGGTGCTCGGGTGGATCCGGGCCTTCTACCGGATCGAGGACGAGATCCGCGAGAAGAAGCTCGAGAAGCGGACGCAGGAGAGCAGGCCTCTCGTGGCCGAGCTCTTCGAGTGGCTCGAGCAGGAACTCGTCGCTTCTGCTCTCGTGCCCACGAACCCGTTCACGAACGCGGCGCGGCATGCGCTCAAGCTGAAGCCGTGTCTCGAAGTCTTCTTGTCCGACCCGGAGGTACCGATCGACACGAACCATCTGGAGCGGGCGCTGCGGCCGATCCCGATGGGCCGGAAGGCGTGGCTGTTCTGCTGGACGGAGGTGGGCGCCGAGAAGGTGGGGATCATCCAGAGCCTGATCTCGACCTGCGTGATCCAGGGCGTTGATCCGTACACGTATCTGGTCGACGTGCTGCAGCGGGTCGCCGAGCATCCCCAGAGCGAGGTCGGCGATCTCACGCCGCGGATCTGGAAGGAGAAGTTCGCGGATCGGGCGATGCCGTCGCCGGCGCTCGCGAGCTTGAACTCAGGCTGAACGCAAGGACGTCGTTCGCTGACCGGTTACAGGTTATGGGCGGAGCCGTTATGCGGTATGACGTGCGGAGAACACTGTGACTTCCAAGCTCCAGTCGATTCGAGTTGAGCGCTTTAAGTGCATCCTCGATGCGCCCTTCGACGTTGGGTCCGTTAATGTGCTCGTCGGCGCGAACAACTCGGGCAAGAGTAGCATCATTCAGGCTCTTCAATTTTCGATCGGAATTCTGCAGACGATGCGTCTGAATGGAAGGTTCGAGCAAAAAAAGGGATCGACCGAGCTTGGCACTACTCTGAGTTCCGAAGAACTAATCTATTCCCCGTCTAAGCAGGCCGTGGCAATCGGAATGGGAGGCCGCCTCTCTGAAAAGGGTGACGCGACGAAGATCACGCTCAGGCTCGAGAGTGGCGAAGAATGCACAGTCTCGATTACAAGAGGTAAGAATCGAAACATTTCTGTGAACGTGACCAACCGTGCACTCGCGTTCGAGCTCGCCAGCCTCGAGGCCCCATTTAGTGTCTTCTCTCCTGGGTTAGCCGGAATCGCAAAAGATGAGGAGAACGTTTCGGACGGTGTTCTTCTTCGGACAATCGCCCGCGGCGACGCGAATCTTGTCCTCAGGAACACGCTCGTTCGATTGTGGAACACGCCACTTTGGGACGACTTCATGGCTGATCTACACGAGATTTTTCCTGACACCAACATTTTCGTAGAGTTCAATCCAAAGTCCGACCAGTTCATCTCTGCGGAAGTAGAAAGAGAAGGTATTCGAGTTCCCCTCGAACTGGCCGGAACGGGACTGCTCCAAGCAACACAAATTCTCGCGTACATCCATCAGTACTCCCCGTCGATCGTAGTGTTGGATGAGCCCGATTCTCACCTTCATCCGAACAACCAAAGACTCCTTTGCACTCTGCTTCAAAACGTATCCGAAGACCGCGGAACTCAGATCCTTCTCACCACGCACTCTCGGCACGTCGTGGACGCAGTAAGCTCGACCGCGAACTTCCTGTGGGTTCGGAACGGGACGGTGGGCCTCGCAACGGCCGACGACGAGGTGGGAATTCTTCTAGATATCGGCGCCCTCGATATCAAGGAACGCGCTTCGAAGCCGGGTACGAAGGCTTTGGTTCTAACCGAGGATGAGAATGTTCGTCCCATTTCGGTGCTCTTGGCGTCGGCCGGATTTGATCTCTCGCAGACCTCAATTCTCCCCTACTACGGATGTTCCAACCCCACTAATCTTCGACCACTCGTGAACAATATTCGGATTACCAATCCGTCTGCGAAAATCCTCGTACATAGAGACCGAGACTACCTGAGCCAAGAGCAAGCTGAGATCTGGGAAACGCAAATCCGAAAGCAGAAGGTTGAGCCCTTTCTGACGAGAGGCGTGGACATAGAGTCGGAATTCCTAGACCCCAACCACCTCTCGGAGCTAAACGAACCTAATGTACTCGACTTCGTCGCTCTTATATCAGAAGCTCGAAAAGACGTACACGTCATTTGCGTCAAGAAGGCCGTTAACGGCACGCTCGATATATTGAGGAAGACAGGCGACGCGGCGAAAACTGATATGGGTGATCTGGCGACCCAGACGCCAAAGGATCTCGCCAGTGATCCCGAGCGCTTCTACCACGGAAAGACAGTCCTGAAGCGCCTGAAGGTTCTTTTCAAGGAAAAACACGGGAAAGAGCTTGTGATCTACAAGCAAACCGAGTCGATCTCGATGGAAGGCCTGCGAACAGTCGCCAAGAAGGCTTTTTCGAATTCTGGCAACGACTAGAGCGAACGAACAGCCCCTTCGGTCACGCCGCATAACAAGCCCCTGAACCAGACAGGCCGTTTGCCCGGTGAGAGTGGAGTCCGGGGCCTCATCTCGCGCGAGGCGCGAGAAGGCCTTTCTGGCTGATTGGCTCCGGAGCGGTATCCTCTCGACTTATCTTTAATTGGCGAAGCCTGCAGGTTATGGGCGTAGCCGTTAGGCGGAAGCGAAAGTGGCAATTCCTCAGAATCTCGCCACCGCGATTGAGAGAGCTCCTGGGCAGGTTTTCCGACAACGCGAAAAAATCGCGCTCATAGAACTCGCCAATCTAGAAATCTTGCCCGACTCTCAAATCGGGGAGTTCTACCTCACCTATAACGCTACTAACCTTTATAGCGATCACGCTGGTGAAGAACTCAACGAGCTCTGTAGCCCAAGCCCTCAGCTTCTGGAGGCAACTGTGTTCGTACGTGAAATGTGGGAGTTACCCTCAGAGTTCGTATGCCTGACCTCTGCTGAAGGTGAGGGGGCCTATCTCTACAGCCTAGTTGATGGTCAAGTCTATGATTTCGACCTGGCAGACCGCGATTCCTTTCTTGAGGAACGCCCCGCCCCGCTGGCACGCGACTTCTTCGCCTTCTTGGAGTGGTATCTCTCGCCGAGTGAATAGAATCCGCCTAACAAGGCGCTGCATCCGACGTCCTGGGCTTGCAGCTTCATTCGCGCTAACGCGCGAAAATTTCGCTCGTGCTACTCGGCAACGAGGGGCATTCTCTCGACTCAACCCTTTCGGCGAACTCCGCAGACTGTCGGCGGAGTCGTTATGCGGCATCCACGGCCGCCGAATTCATGAAGATTCCCGAAATCGATCGACTCCGAGAACGTGTCGCGCAGGAAGTAGCAAACTGCCTCGCGGGAGACGCTTCAGCACTCTGCGAGATGATAGATCCCGAGATCCGCGTAAAACGCGAATTGGAGTACGAAGCCGAGCCGGAAATGACCCTTCAAGCGATAACGGATTTTTGTGATCGCGTCGAACACGCCACGGTAGAAGCGGCGAGGCCATTCCAGTTTGCAGAATCGACCGAGCGTTGTTCCGTCCCGGTAGTGGTTCTCCGCACGCGAATTCGATGGAACAGATCGCCGGAAACTACGCGGTCCGCATTTACGTCACCGACAGGCAACGAGCGCTCGATTTCTTTTCCAAGACCCTCGGTATGCCCGTCATCTTCGCCGGAACAGAAATGGGCTGGGCCGAATTCGACACCGGAGAAGCGCGCCTCGTGATCGAGCGCGTGAGCCCGGATGACGCAGAGGGAAATCAGCTCGCTGGGCGATTCGTGTCGGTCTCCCTTCAAGTCGACGACATTCGGGCGACCTATGAGACTCTCCGAAGTCGAGGCGTGGAGTTCCTTGAGCCTCCGGAAACCCAGCCTTGGGGGGGCGTGCTTGCGCATTTTCGAGATCCGGATGGAAATGTGTTGACCCTGTTCGGCTCGTAACGCGGACCGCGCGGCTCCGCGGGATGAATGCGATCGGCCGTACTTGATCTAAGTTTTCCACGCTATGTCGCAGTATTTGATTCAACGCCAATCCGTTTCGCGTGCACCGAGATGAAGTTTCTCAAGGGCTGGTTCGGCGAGAAGAAGTCGTCCTTCAGTATGTGGCTGTCGCTCGATCAGACCACGTATCGGAGATTTCACGACCTCATCCTACCGACGGCGAACGGCACCACGCAGATCGATCATGTTCTCGTCTCGCCCTATGGCTTGTTCATTGTCGAGACGAAGAATCGCACGGGGTGGATTTTCGGTTCTGAGGATCAGCCGAAGTGGACTCAGTCGTTGTATGGGAAGAAATTCTCTTTCCAGAATCCGCTACGTCAAACGTTCCGGCAAAAGAAGAGCCTCGCGGAGTTCCTTGAGGTCGACGAGCGTCTGATTCGCACGGTCGTTTACTTCGTGGGCGATTGCGAGTTCAAGACTCCGCTCCCGCCCAACGTCTTGCGCCGAGGGTTGGGCCGGTACGTCAAATCCTTTCGAACAATCGTCCTGGCTTCGGACGAGATCGATCGAGTCGTCGCTAGGCTCGAACGACACGTTTCGGAGTCAAAGCTCACGTCTCGAGATCACGTGCGATCGCTTCGAGAACGACACGGTTCAACGACGGTCTGCCCGCGATGTGGCGCGGGCCTCGTTGAAAGAACGGCAAGGCGAGGTCCTACAGCCGGATCTACGTTCCTTGGATGTGACAACTATCCAAAGTGTCGGTTCACGAAGGAGGTTTGAATGGAATGCGGCTTCGAATATGTCGGTCCGAGTCGAACAGAGAGGGGCGCTCGTATTCGAATCCTCGGGTTCAGAGTTCGGCGTCCCATGCCTGCGCTAATCCATCAATGCGTTCTCATCGCGACCCTTTCCTTTCTTCCGCTTCTTGATTCGTTCGCGGCTGAAACCGTCGACCAGATCTTCATCGAAAAGGCAGAGCGGCGTATGACGCTGCTCTCGGGCGACGAAGCGCTACATACATTCTCCATCTCCCTCGGAGGGGCTCCGGTCGGCCACAAGGTCCAAGAGGGAGACCAAAAGACGCCAGAAGGCGACTATTCGATCGATCTGAAGAATCCGACGAGCAGCTTCTATCGCTCTATTCGAATCTCCTATCCGAACGACGAAGACAAAGCGCATGCCGAGAGCCTTGGTGTTGAACCGGGTGGGCTGATCATGATCCACGGAATGAAGAACGGCTTCGGCTGGCTAGGGGCCCTTCACCTTTGGCTTGATTGGACTGATGGCTGCGTTGCTGTGACCGATGATGAAATGGATGTAGTCTGGGAGACGGTCGATGTGGGAACTCCCGTCCGCATCAAGCCGTAAGTTGGCCAGGCACATAACAGCCGGCGAAGCCCGAATACGACGGGCCTAGCCGCCATCCGGAATCACTCGTGACCCGATACCGCCTCCGAATCCAGTACGCTCATTTTGACCATGAAACGTATGACGATCGTGGTCTCGTCTCTGGTGATGATGTCCTCAAGGAACTCGACGCGTTCGACTGGGAAGGCCAAGTCGTAGCCGCAAATCAGCTCGAGAGATGCTCGCCCACAATCTACGTCGAGACGGAGTCTGGAGTGGAATCGATCTGGATCTCGGGGTACCAGGATCCAAAGAGCCCAACGTTCGTAAGTGAATGTGCCGGCTCTCTGGAGAAGCGTCCCGCTTTTTTCGGCTTGGTCACAAAGACGGTTTGTTCCAGTGCGCATTCTCAGACGATGTCGCTCGAAGGTGCGAATGCGGCCGTTCGAGCGCTCCTGGCTGGGGACTACGACGAGATGATTCACTTGGTTGAATCGGGCCAGTAGGCCTTCTGCGAATAGGCGGCGCGTGCCGCTGGGCACCGTGGCTGTACCCTCTCGCTTCACCCTTTCGCGGCGAGCCTATGGGTCTAACCGTTATGCGACCCCTCGTATGGAGAACGAATGCCGACTGACGACGAACTTCTTCGAGGACTCGGATCGGGCGCGCCGCCATCGAACGGTCCGGTTGGCGGGACCATCCTGGCGCTCAGTCAGGCCGAGGGCTCGTGCGTCTACGAGTTTCGGCCGACGGAACAGGTGAAGAACGCCGCCGGCTTTATCGCTGCGGGCTACATCACGCAGATGCTCGACCAGGCGTGTGCAATCGCGGGGATCGCCAAGACCGGGCGGCTAGCGACGACTTTGGAGATCAAAACCACCTGCCTGCGAGCCGCTCGAGTAGGGGTCCTTCGAGCGGAGGCTAGAGTCGTGCGCGCGGGTCGCTCGATCGCGTTTCTCGAAGCCGAGCTTCGCGATGCCGATGGCGTTTTGTTGGCGACCGCTTCTACGACGACGAATCTTGTCGATATGGAGAAGCTCAAGGAGAAGAGCGGCGCTGGCTGATTCGTCGAAATCGCATAACAAGGCGGATGTCTCGGAAGGTTAGGTGCAAGCTGATTGGCTTCGGCGCAGTATTCTCTTCAATGACTTTCAATTGGCGCTGCCCACAGGTTACGGGCATAGCCGTTACGTGGTGGTTCGAACCAATGAGACGGAAAGCAATCGCGAAGACTCTCGGCCTGATCGGACTCGCACTTTGTGTTTCCTGTGCCTCCTCAGACTCCCGAATTCCGGAAGATGCTCAAGTCGATCCCAGTTGGCCGATCGTCGAAGGGATTCCTCAAGAGGCTGCGTCCGTAGGGAGAATCTTTGCTCCACTCGCGAAACGGTTCGGGAACTTCGCGTACTCCTACGCCAGTCCGGCTTCGGGGGGGAGGGCGCTGCTCTTCGAGTACTCGCTGGTTGGGGAAAAAATCGGCGAGTGGAGTCGGCTCGTCAGCATCTTGTTCATCCCTGTTGAGCCGGTGCCGGGAGCGGCAGAGTCTCTGTTTCGCCAACTGCGGGAAGCCCCGCCCCTTCAAGCGAGAGTGATTTTGCGCGAGTCGTATCCGGGCGCAAACGGCGGTGCCTACTTTCAGCACTATACGATCGGAGGGGGGCCTCTACGCGAGGAGGGCCTCTCCATGACTTGGGTAGTCACTTCGGGCGCCGTCGCGACGTTTCAGTTGATGAACCGCGGGGAGCCGTATACGCCAGAGGAGATTGGTCGCTTTCGGTCAATCGCGGCGACGATCTCTGGACCGAGTTCGCAGTAACTTCGCCGCGTAAGAATTCCCCGAGCGAACCAGATCGGTTTCCATAGGGGGCATGCTCGGCGCGGTCGCGTAGGATGGCGCCGCCGGCAGCCGAGCAGGGAGTCCCATATGCGAGTCGCCCTCGAGTTGTTCATGCGCGCAGAGGAAAACCGATGAGCCATTTCGAATATATCGCTGTTGCGTTCTCCCTTGTGTTCGCACTCATTCTGTCCCGGCTGCTTGAATCTCTGCCGTCCGTCTTTCGGTCTTCAAGACGGTATTGGGTTCACGCGCTCTGGACCGTCCACATGATCTTTTCCGTTTTTGGGCTGTGGTGGGCCTTGTGGGAATTCCGAGATACGACCTGGACGCCGGTTCTCTTTCTGGGCGTGATGACCTTTCCGGTGATTCTCTACATGCGAACGATCTTCCTACTCCAAGACCACTCCGAGGGAGCGAAGTCGTGGGAAGTGCTCTTCTTTGAGAATCGAAGAGCGTTCTTCTCGACGAGCGCACTCGCTCCCATCGCGGCGCTGATCTTCGATCTGTCCGTGATCGAATCTGAGGGTTCAGCCCAGGCCTGGCGGCTGTCGGGGTATCTGTTGCTGCTGTCGCTTTGTCTTCCGGGGCTGGTTTCGTCCGATCGAAGGCTCCACGGAGCGCTAGTGGTGATCAGCTTCGTTCTCGGGCTTGGGTGGCTTGGGTCAGGCGTGTCGTCCTGAGGGCGCCTTCAGGACGGAGCGGTCACGGGTATTCGCGACTCGCCTGTCTCAGCCGAGCGAGAATTAGGTGCCACGTGAGTGCGACACTGCAGCTTCCAGCTTGCGGGACAGGCGAACGTAGGCGACTTCAGGGGAGTCCCACGCCGGTACGAACGTTGCACTGGTCAGGACTATGATTGAAATACTCGCTGGTCTCGTGGAGTCCGTTGTTTCGCTCTTTGAAGAGCTCGTTTCAGCCGTTGCTGATGCCTTGAGCACTTCGACGACGGGGGGCGTTGCGGTCGTCATTTCGACGCTCCTCCTCTTGCTGTTCGCCGGCGGCTGGGCTTGTCAGCAAACGATGGAGGAGGCTCGCGCTGAGCGGCGGGAGCGCGCGGTTGAGTTTCTGATCGATAAGGTATCCGACCGACTCTCGGAAGGTGAAGGGCGCCTAACTAGCCCATGAAGTCTTCGCCCCTTGAGCTCGGCTACCCGTTTGCCGATCCGTCGATCGCTTCAATATGGTCAGGTCCCGGAATCAGGCAACCTTCCAGTGGGAGTGTTCTGAGTGGCGCGTTCCGATCGTCTCGGTCGGTTCGCCTTTTCGTTCCAAATGCGAGGGAAACATGAACTACAAACTCAAGGCCGTCCGCATCTACGTCACCGACTGGGACCGAGCCCTCGACTTCTACTCCAACACCCTCGGTATGCCCGTTGTCTTCGCCGGATCCGAGACGGGATGGGCCGAGTTCGACACCGGAGAAGCCCACCTCGCGATCGAGCGCGTGAGTCCGGATGATACCGAGGGCGACGACCTCGTCGGGCGATTCGTGTCGGTCTCCCTCCAAGTCGATGATATTCAGGCGATCTATGAGACACTCCGAACCCGAGGCGTAGAGTTCCTAGAGCCCCCTGAAACCCAACCCTGGGGCGGCGTGCTCGCGCACTTCCGAGATCCCGACGGAAACGTGCTGACTCTCCTAAGCTCGTAGCGCCCCCGCTATCCAAACGAACACCCGAACGGAGTCGATCCCCAATGAGCCTCATCAAACGCGCCCTGGTCATCACGATCGCGCTCCTCGTCCTCATCCCGCTACTCATCGCCCTCGAAGCCCACATCGAGATGCGCAGCCTCGCCGACCCCCTCCCCACCGACGAAGCCCTCGTCGCCTTCGGCACGAACATCGGCCCCGCCGGCCCCACCGGAATATTCTGGGTCGAAAGCGGCCGCCAAGCCCGCTCAACCGGCGGCACTTCCATCACAGGCAGCTTCGTGCTCGAATGGCCCGACGGTCGCCTCTTCGCGATCGATACCGGCATGACCGTCGCGGCCATGACCGAGTTCAACACGACGATGGAGACCGTGATGGGCGGAGGGAAGGGCGAATCCTTCGGGTCGCTCGGCCAACAGATCGGAGCGCGGGCCAAGGACGTCGCCGGCGTTGGTTTCACGCATCTACACATCGATCACACGGAAGGCTCGGCGGAGCTCTGCGACGCGCGTGGCGGCGAGACGCTGGCGGTCATCCAGACGCCGGCGCAGTACTCCCGCGTGAACTACATGACGACCGATGGGCGCGACGCGATCGATGGCGCGGGCTGCCTAACGTTTGAGAGTCTGGAGAGACAGGGCGGGCTTCTCCCGGTTCCGGGATTCCCGGGCCTTGCGGCATTCTCGGCGAATGGGCATACGCCCGGAAGCACGGTCTGGGTCGCGCAGGTCGCGGGGCGACTCCTGATTTTGGCGGGTGACATCACGAACGTGCATGAGAATCTGCTGAACGATGTCCCAAAGGGCGCGGTCTACAGCTACTTGATCGTGCCGGAATCGACGGCGCGGCTGGGCGTTCTTCGGCGACGGCTCGCGAGGCTTCATGGGCGAGACGGGGTCGACGTGTTGGTCTCGCATGACCCGGCCGGAGCCGCCGAGGCGGGCGTGTTGGCTTGGCCTAACGGTGGGCGCTGAAAGCACGACCTCGCGTTACTGCTGAAGGTGCTCTTTGAAGAAGTTGCGCAGGGTCTTGTAGTAGAGCACGGCATCGTCCTGCCGAGAGAATCCGTGACCGGTCTTTCGAAGCACGATCGTTCGGACGGGGGAGTCCTCGAGGTCGAGGGCGAGCTTCATTCGGACCATGTGATCGGGGTCGACGCGACGATCCCAGTCGCCGTGTGCGAGTAGGACCGGGACTTTGGTCTTGCCGGCCTGGTAAACGGGTGAGTAGGCGAGTTGTTCCGCGTAGTCCGCATCGGGATCGCCGACGATCTTCTCCAGTCTCTCAACGACGGCTTCGCCTCCGAAGAGATCTTCCGCATTAAAGAGGAGGGAGATGTCGGTGACGCCCGCGAAGGAGGCGGCGCAGCGATACTGGTCAGGCCGCCGAATCACCAGCATCAGGGCGGAGTAGCCCCCGTAGCTTCCCCCGGATGTGCAGATGCGGCTCGGGTCGATCCACTGCTTGGCGATCACGTGATCGAGGGCGGCTTCGATGTCGTCCTCGATTCCGCGTCCCCATTGCCGATTGCCCGCTCTTTCGAAGGCTTTGCCCTTCTGACCAGAGCCGCGGTAGTTGACCTGGAGAATCGCGAATCCCATTCGCGCGAGGTATTGGATGTCGGGTGAGAACGCGCGGACGTCTGAGATGCCGATCGGGCCACCATGGGGGAGGACGATTAGCGGCGGGGTCTCCACGTCCCGGATCGGTGGGCGGGTGAGGTAGGCCTCGATGCGCAGGCCGTCGCTCGAGTTGACTTCGAAGACTTGGCTGGTTGCAAGCAGATTGTTGTCGAGCCAGGGTCGGATCCGTCCGAGTTCCTCAATCGTGCCCGTCGTGAAGTCCACGAAAACGTAGGCACCGGGGTCTTCACTGGTCTCGTCGAGGATCGTGGCCCGCTGGCGATCGGTACTCAGCGCCGTGATCAGTGGGTTTCGATTCGGGAAGAGCTGATCCAATCGCGCTTGAAGATTCGTGTCCTCGGTATCGAAGTAGTCTCGCTTGTACTCGCCTTCGGCCAGATACGTAACCGAGAGCAGGTTCCCGGTTTCGTGTTCGAATCCGACGTCGTGGAGGTCAGCGCTCGCGTTCTCCCAGAGCAGCTTTCCAACTTTCCCCGTCTTCGGATCGAACTCGTAGAGACCATACCGGTCGCGTTCGATTGAGCTCGCAACCAGGATCTGCTCGCCATCGGGTGTGAAGCCGAAAGGGAGGAGGTCCTCGAATTTGTCGGGATCTGACTGGGTATAGACCGTCTCCCAGGGCGCCTCTTCGGATGCGCGAAACCATATTTTCGCGACGCTCGGATCGCCGTCGACAGAGACCGCGCCTCTGATCCGTCCTTGCGTGTCGCTGATCCAGATTGCGACGTATTCATCGAGCTTCCCAGCGACGACGGGTCGATTCGGGTCGTCCGAATCCAGTAATTTTCGCCATTCGCGATTTGGGGTCGTGAGTAGGGCGGGGTCAATCAGATAGGCCGACTTAGAATCACTCGAGGACTGAAAGAGAACGCGACTCTCCATATGGGAGAGCGGGTCGATGATCGTACCGCGCGATCGGATTCGATGGGTGGTGAAGGATTGTCGATTGGGAGCAGGCTGGAATTCGATGTAGACCAGTGAATCGTCCGACCACCCCGCAAGGAGTCGATCATCGTCAATCCACTCAAGCTGGACGAGGCTGCAATAGCCAGGGCACGTGTCCGCGTCTTCGAGGATGACCTGTTGCCCTGATTCTGAGAAGAACGCTCGAAGCTCGAGGTCTCGCTTCTTGTCGGCTCCCGCAATGATCGCGATGTCTCCGGTCGGATTGAGCGTCGCGTAGATGTTGGAGACGTTGTAGAAGAGCTCAGCCACGGAAGCGAGCACGCGCCGCGTGTCGGCGGCTGCGTTCGCCGTTGAGAGCAGTACCAGGCTGAGCAGGACGCTCGCAAGAATCCTATTCATCGTTCGCTTCCGTAGGTTCATCGTCGGAAGCATCTTCGCCGCCCACAGGTTTCTGATTCAAGGAGAGGGCGGGGCCTCTGAGATGCTTGTGGGTCCATCGCTCTGAGTAGTACTCGAGGAAATCATCGCGACGGCGACCCGTATAGTGGAGTGGGTATTGCTCGATCATCCAACGTGATTCATCAACGACGCGCCTCGCGAGCTGACCACTTCGATTGATCGTGAAGCGCGTGATCCAGCGATCCTTACGGGAGACGACGAGCAGGCCCGGGTAGTTGGCGACCCCCTCCTTCACGTCGAAATGAAAGTCCTCGTCGTCGCGATCGAGGTCGAGGAAGTAGGGATACATCTTGCCGCCCACCTCGTAGCCCATGATCTCAAGTCGACGCCACGCGTATCGGCCGGCGGGAACGCGCATGATATGTGTGCGACGCCCCGGTTGCAGGTCGCGAATAACAAGGGTGGTGTAGCCCCCGTCGATCGACGACATCGTGAGCTCGGGCATGACCTCATTCGTTTCCATCTCGAAGAGGAGCAGGCCTTCGCCTGGCGCGAGTTCGACGGGTTCGTCGAGCGGGAGCAGCGAGGCGTCCCGGCTTAACATGCTATTCGGACCGGTGAGGCAGCCGAGTAGCGAGCAGATCAGAAGGAGGGCGGAGAGCGGAGGAGCGACG
>Ga0316208_1001937_pt1 | contig 18060 bp, 13 predicted proteins | sample 3monopyrite_MG_FD_204944 | JGI IMG/M metagenome (GOLD analysis project Ga0316208, IMG submission 204944) | Microbial mat bacterial communities from mineral coupon in-situ incubated in ocean water Damariscotta River, Maine, United States -... | ecosystem: Environmental > Aquatic > Marine >...
GCACCGACAACCTGATTTCACCCAACCGCGACCGCCTCCCCCACCGCCGCTACAACCACGTCTTCATGATCAACGAGATGACCGGGCAGCAGCCCGAGCCCGTTGCCGTCAACCCACAAGACGTCAACCACCTCGACTTCCAGCAGTATACAGAAGTCGCTGATTACGTCAATCTCCCCGCCGGAGGTGACAACACGTTCATCCAGGCCCCCGGTGGATGGGACAGCACTCAAACCGTTCTGCTCTGGGCCTACGCCTCGTCGTACATGACAACAACGTACGCGTGGTCGCCCTCCCGCCCCATCAACGGCACGATGGCAATCATCCCCGCCGATGACGGAACTCTTGTTCAGGTCACATCTGTGGGCTCCCTGGGCCCGCGTTCAATGAACGAGGTTCAGTTCACAAGCTCCAAAGCCCTCTACTTCGAAGAATTTGATTACTCCAAAGGCTCCGGCCGCAACGCTCGCTTCTACGCGGACCCCGAAGCCCGCGTCAACGTCCAGTTCTTTGACTCGTCGGTCCGCCGGATTACCACCGGCACACCCAATGTCGGCGATGCCGCCGGAGGCGGTGTAATCCGCGTCAGCGGCAATGAAGCCAACCCCGGCTGGAGCCCCGCAAACATCACATCCATGAACGTGGATGCCAACCTCCAGTACGCCTCCATCGATACCCGCTACTTCCCCGATTATTCCGGTGGTGATGGTGCTCTAGCGGTCTCGTTCCCCGGTTTCTACCGCTGGACACGCGGCGGCCTCTTCGGAATCGATGTCGGTGGCAACGAAATCGATACCACCAACTGGTAAACAACCAAGGCTCGCCACTACCCGCCGACCCCTCGGCTCCATGCCGGTCGGAAAAGTAAGGGCGAGACATACAAACTAATGAAACGGCCGGAGCAATCCGGCCGTTTCATTTTTTTTGCCCGCTCAACCGGGTCTCAATCCGGCGATCTCAATCAGAGCGGGCATCGCCCTTGCAATCACGGCACGGATGCCGCACAATGGCACGTCTCAATCTCAACGGAAATGAACACAGGGGATACCGATGCAACGCACCGCTCAAACGCCCAGGCCCGGCTTCACGCTCATCGAACTCCTCGTCGTCATATCCATCATCGCACTGCTCATCGGCATCCTCCTACCCGCTCTCGGCCGAGCCCGCATCTCCGCAAGCCTCATGGTCTCCAAATCCAACCTCAAACAACTCGCCGTCGCTAACGCGACCAACGCCGCCGACAACAAAAATCAGATGGCGGGCTTCGATTGGCAGGCAAGAAGCCGCGGCGCAAGCGCATCCAGCTTCGGCACCTTCGATGAATTCGATATCGGCGGCAACCAAACCTACACCCCCATGAACAACCTCTCCGCTGCCCAAGCCCAACAAGCCGCGATCCTCCGCAAAGCAACCGGGCGCACCCAGGGCAACACCCGGATCATCGTCAACACCAACCGGATCCCCCACCGCCGCTACCTCCACCTCCCGCTCATCAACGCGCTCACCGGTCAGCAACCAGAGCCCACCGCAGTCAGCCCGCTAGATGTCAACCTTCTCGATTTCCAGGAAACACCCACCGAGTACGAACTCCTCCCCGGCGGCGGAGATAACCAGTTCACCTTCGGCAACTGGACAGACGAGCAAGTCGTCAACCGCTGGCCCTTCGCCTCGAGCTACCAGAGCACCGTCTATTCATGGACAACCGACCGCCCCGACAGCAGCGGCAATCTCCCCCTCGCTCCCGCCGACGACGGCACACTCATTATCGTCCGAAACCTCAACGCCTTCGGCCCGCGAAACATGAACGAAGTCGCCTTCCCCAGCAGCAAAGCGTTCTTCTTCGAAGAGTTTGACTACTCCAAAGGCTCCGGCGCCGGCGGCCTGTATTACGCAGACCCCGAAGCAAACATCGCCGTCCAGTTTTTCGACTCTTCTGTCCGCAGCATCAAAACCGGAACCCCGACGCTGCGCACAGACACCGGGGCCGGCAACGATGCATGGAGAGGCAGCGAGGCAAACCCCGGCTGGGACGCCGCGAAACCATGCGATAACGCCGTGCTCCCCGGCCTGCTCTACCGTTCGATTGATACCCGTTTTTTCCAAGACTACGACGTACCAAATAACGCCGGCGTGACCTTCCCAGGTTTCTACAAATGGACAAGAGGCGGGCTCAGCGGGCTCGACGTCGGCGGCGCCGAAATCGACACCACATCCTGGTGCCAGTAACGCTCCCCAGCATGATGCCGGCGATTCTCGGACATCTACCAATCGGCCAATAACCAAAAGAACCGGGCATTTGAGCCCGGTTCTTTTCATTCATTGGCAACATCTCCCCCCAAATACGTTCTTCTCGCCGTGAGGGGTGACAGAACGCTGTCACTCTTCCCAACGACAGGGGAGAGGCAACCAATGGTTTTCAGCACAGACGAACATTGCAAAATCGCCGACGCGCTCGCGCTGCTCCAACGCGGCAATTGGCAAGCCTTCGAAGACACCCTCTGGCTCGGCTTCGGCGACCGGTGGGGGCACGTGCGCACAATGCTCATCCAGCACCAGCACGTCCTCATCAAGGGCCGCTGGAAAGACGAACCCAGCCTCTCAGACCAAGGCGAGATCCTCCTCCAAAGGCTCCTCACCCGACCACAATCCGCGGCCGGCTGATCCCCCCCGTGCGAACATCAGCCCATCAGGCAAACGCCTTCTGATAATCCGCGAGGAACTTCTCAAGGCCGAGATCGGTCAGCGGATGGTTCATCAACTGCTTGATCACCCCCAGCGGCACCGTCGCTACATCCGCGCCGACGAGCGCACAATCGAGCATGTGTTTGGGATGACGGATCGACGCCGCGAGGATCTTCGTCGGCATCCCGTAGTTATCAAATATCTGCCTGATCTGCCCGATCAGGTCCATGCCGTCCAGCCCGATGTCATCCACCCGACCGATGAACGGGCTCACCAGATACGCCCCGGCCTTGGCGACCATCAACGCCTGCAACGGCTGAAAACACAGCGTCATATTCGTCCGCGTCCCCTCATCACTCAGCGCCTTGCATGCGCGCACACCGTCGACCGTGCACGGCAGTTTCACCACGATGTTCTCGGCGATCGCCGCCCGCAGCCGACCCTCCGCGATCATCGCATCGGTCTCCGTCGCGATTACCTCCGCCGACACCGGCCCGGAAACCACCCGACAAATCTCAGCCAGCCGATCGCCGTAATCGACGCCTTCTTTCGCGATCAACGACGGATTCGTCGTGACCCCATCGAGCACCCCCATGTCGTGTGCTTCTTTGATCTCATCGAGATTAGCGGTATCGATATACAGTTCCATTCGGCTGTCTCCGGATTGGGCAGTGATTGTGCGCAGTCAGTCGCCCAAAGTGTAGAACTAGACCCGGGCATGAAACCGGCTCGGCTCGCCCCCGGCCCAAAAGTTCGGTATGCTTTCGGCATGATCGCCCGAATCGAATCCTGCCTACTCCAAGGGATCGACGCCTCGCCCTGCGAGATCGAAGTCGATCTCGATGACCGCAACCTCGAAAAACAGACCGTCGTCGGCCTACCCGACGCCGCGGTCAAAGAATCACTCGAACGTGTCCGCGCGGCCTTGGGAAACGCCGGGTATCCATTCCCGCTGGGCAGATGCCTCATCAACCTTGCGCCCGCCGACGTGCGCAAGGAAGGCCCCGTTTACGACCTGCCCATCGCGATGGGTTTGCTCGTCGCACAAGGCGTGCTCCGCCAAGAGCCGACGGGCCTCGATCCGCGCCGCTGTGTGATGGTCGGCGAACTCGCATTGGACGGCCGGGTGCGCCCGGTCAAGGGCACGATCGCAATGGCCGCGATGGCCAAAGATCGCGGCATGAGCGCACTGATCTGTCCCAAGGACAACGCCGCCGAGGCCGCCGTCGTCGAAGGGATCGACATCTTCGGCGTGCGCACAATCTCGGAAGTGATGGGCCTGTTCAGCGGTGAGATCGAACCCGAGCCCGAGCCCACACCCGATATCGAGGCGATGCTGCGCACGGCCGAGGCCCCGATCGATTTCGCCGAAGTCCGGGGGCAGGAAGGCGTCAAACGTGCGATCGTTGTCGCCGCCGCCGGCGGTCACAATCTGCTGATGCTGGGCCCCGCCGGGACCGGCAAAACCATGATGGCCAAGGCGCTGCCCGGCGTGCTCCCGCCGCTAACCCGCGAAGAAGCGATCGAGATAACGCGGATCTATTCCGCTGCGGGGGCGCTCCCGCACGGCGAGGCGTTCATCACGCGCCGGCCCGTGCGCACTCCACACCACACCGCCTCGCCACCCGCCATCGTGGGCGGGGGGATCGTTCCACGAGCCGGCGAGATCAGCCTCGCGCACTTGGGTGTTCTGTTTCTCGATGAGTTACCCGAGTTTGGGCGGGGCGTTCTTGAGACGCTCCGTCAGCCGATGGAGGACCACGTCGTGACCATCGCGCGTGCGCGCGGCACCGTCCAATTCCCGGCGTCGTTCATGCTCGTCGCCGCCATGAACCCGACCCCGCGCGGCGATGTCGCGCCCGGCGAAGTCGGCCGGCGCGAGATGGAACACTATCTCAGCCGGATCTCGGGGCCGCTGCTCGATCGGATCGATATCCATGTCGAGGCCCCGGCCGTTCCTTTTAAGGATCTGAGCGATATCCCGCGCGGCACGGATACCGCTGCGATGCGGGCCCAGGTCAATGGTGCGCGCACGCTGATGTCTGCCCGCCAAGGCCCCGGCACGCCAAACGCCCGCTTGAGCGGCAAGCAACTCGATACATTCGCGTCCATGTCCGATCGTGCGCTCTCGCTGCTGGGCCAGGCGATCAGCGGGCTGGGGCTCAGCGCCCGGGCCTACGACAAAGCCCGCCGGCTCGCGCGCACGATCGCAGACCTCGACGGCAAAGAGGGGATCGACGAGGGCCATATCGCGGAGGCCGTGCAGTATCGGCTTCTCGATCGCAAGGTCTAATTCAGCCCGCGCTCATCGATTCGATAAACGTGTTCGCCTCGGCGATCGACGCGTTCATCTCGGCGATCAACCGATCGACCTGCCCTTCGAGTTCCAGAACGGTCCGATCGAGCGAAGCAATCGCCCGGGCGTTGAGGTTGTGCTTGAGGAACAGTACCTGATCGTTGAACGCCGACAGCACGGGCTGCATCCGAGATTCGGCGTCCTTCATCGCAGAAATGAGCTGGCCGTAGCGTTCCTTTGTGTCGTAGAGTTGATCCTCGCTCGCGCGGCGGAGCGATGCGGAATCGTACTCGCCGAGTTCTCGTTCCCACTCGCCAAACAGCGCCCCGGCGACGCGTTCGATGTTGCGGATCCGGCCCTTGACATCGCCCGCGGCCGACTCGCTGCGGGCCAACTCTCGCTTGAGCGTCTTGTAGACCCTTTCGAGGTCGCCCCCGTCGTAGCCCGTCAACGACTTGAACTCTTCGAGCGTGGTTGCGAACTGCTCTTTGGCTTCTTCTTGTTCGTCGCGGGCGTCTTGCACCTGGCTGACTAGTTGCTCGCGCTTCGCGTAGCCGAGCCGTTCTTTGACGGCGATGGAAGTAGCGGCGCACCCGCCGAGTGTGCCGGTGCAAGTCAGCAACGCGCCGAGGCTCAGTGCCTGGATCTGTGTTCGGTTGAATCTCATCGTCTCGCCTCCGTGTTCAAGCCGGGCCTGCTCAGTCCCTAGGCTCGCGGATTATACGGGCTTGCCCCGTCGTCCACGCGTGATTGCCCCGCCCCGAATCGTCGGGGTGTGCGCCGTAAAACGGTGTATCAAAGTGGAGCAGCAGCAGTGTTTCGCCGTCGGTCGCAAACTCCCGCGATGGAACAAACGGACCAGTGTACCGCACGTTTGACGAGACTCGTACCTCGTCGATCAATCCCGCAAACAACGAGACGGGATCGCCCCGGGCGTTGGGCTCGGCCCCGATAAACAAAGGCCAATCGCCGTGAGCGATATCACCGCCGGGCGATGTACCGACCGGCTTGCCATCGACATACAACACGGCCTGCGATCCATTGAACGTGAGCGCGATGTGGTGCCACGCCGACCAATCTAGCGGTTCATCGAGGCCGACCCGTGCGACACCCCGGCTCGTCCCGATGATTCCAGATGGCAGCATCCCACGCGGTCGAGACCAGACCAGCCCCGAGCCCAGCCCCTCGGCGTAGCGCGAGAGCAGCGCCGCGTTGCCGCTGGGAGCATCACCCCGGACCCAGCATTCCATCGTGAACCGCCAGGGTTTTTCGCCCAGATCGACCCGCACCGCACCACGCCCATCCAGCGCGAGCACGCCGTTGTTGCTCGGGGTCGCCGATGCCGCGGCCTCGGCGCCGCGCGGCCGAACGGGGACGAAGAGTCTGCGGACAACGGACTGCGTTTCGCCGCCCGCGATCGGATACCGGGCCGTAACAATGACCTCGACTTTGGGACGATTTTCGGAAAGGGGCGGCGCATCCGCGGCAATCGGCAGCCGAAGGGTTTGCCCGACTTCAAGGGTTCCAGAGATCTGGTCACGATCCAGAACCCAGCCGCTCGGAGTGATCGTCTCGATCGCGTAGCCGATGCGGTTTTGTGTCGGGTTTTCGAGGACGATCTCGAACGCCGCGCCGTCGCCCGCATCGGGCCCGGCTTGCAGGAACCCCTCGATCGACGCCCAGCCGGTTTCGGCGAGCGATTGGACCGCGTCGGCGTCGCTCCCCGTGTATGCCTCTCCCGGCGTCGCGGCATCGTAGGCGAGCACGGTCACGGCGTGCCCCAGCCGGGTGACATTGATCAGCGTCACCGATTGCCGCGAGGCGTAGCCGTGTGTGCCCGACGCGAACGCGCCGGTCATCGACACCGAGGTGTACCGCACGTTGTCTCGCTGCCGGTCTTCACGGGCGTAGCGCGTGCCGCCCGAGATGACCCGGGTCGGCAATCCCCGATCCGCAAGAGCCTTGTGGACATCGTCCCAGGCCTGCGTATTCGTCCGCCAGAGCGGGGAATGCAGCACGACGAACACCTGCTCGGCGTCGGTCCGTTTGAGATCATCGGCAAGCCAAGCCGTCACGCGGGCTCGGCCATCGCCACCATCGGCGAGTTGCTCCGCCGGCAAGACTACAACATGCGCCCACTCTGAATCGAACGAATACATCGCCGGGCCGAACCGCTCGGCGTAGAGCCGATCCGATTCAGCCACCGTTTCGCCACGCAGCGCCGCATCCATCGGCCCGCGGGTCGGGAACCAGGGCGAATCTAGCCCCGACATCGCAAGCCGATACGTCGCGGCTCGGCTATCCCAACTCGCCCGGCTTGTGTCGCCGCGGATCATGTTGCCCGTTGTCATAACAAACCGCACACCGAGCCGGTTGCATGTTTCTACAGCGCCCGCGAGAACCTCCAGCCCGCCGTCGGGCCCGGGCACCCGGTCGCCTAACACGGCGAACACAAACCGCTCGGCGGGCTCGGGTGTAGGAAGTGCGAGGGCACCCTGCTCGGGGGTGTCTGCGGGCCCCACCCCGAACGCAACGGCGATGAATAGCAACGCTGGACCCAAGAATCGCATCGTGTTCGCTCCGATATCGGAAACCGGCATCGTATCGTGGGTTCGCCCGCGTCGCACTATGGGCCTTCGGGCATCGCATCGCCCCGCTCGATGAGCAGAGTCTCGAGTTTCTCGATCCGCTCTTGCAACGCGCGGTTTTTTGCCAGGGCCGCTTCGAGTGATTCTTGATCTCGCCCCGATCCCGCCCCGCCGATGACGGGCCCCAGCACGATCCAGCCGAGCAGCACCAGCAAGACCGACGCGAACGCCACGATCCCGGCTATCAGCACACAATGCCGCTTGATCATCTTGCTCAACATGTACCACCAGTTGTCACGCTTCGCCTCGATCGGCTCGCCCGCGAGCATCCGCTCGACATCACGAGCAAGATCACCCGGCGTCTGGTATCGGTGGGCGCGAGATTTCGCAAGCGCCTTGAGCGTGATCGTGTCGAGCTCGGCGCCCACGCCGCGGTTGTGCGTGCTCAGCTTGCTTGGGGTCTCATTGATAATCCGCGCGGCCACTTCAGGCATCGAACCGTTGATCTGATACGGGAACTGCTTGCAGATCAATTGATACAAAATGACCCCGAGCGAGTACACATCCGTGCGCACATCGATCTTCGTCCCATCGCCCTGCGCCTGCTCGGGGCTCGCCCAAGGCAGCGAACCAATAAACTGACCCGTCGCCGTCATCTGCGTCAGATCATCGCTCGCATCGCCCTCAACGGATTCCAATTTCGCAAGCCCGAAATCCAAAACGTGCGGCTCGCCGTCCGGGGCGACTCGGATATTCCCCGGCTTGATATCCCGGTGGATCACGCCGCGAAGATGCGCCGCGTTGATCGCGTTGCAGACCTTGATAAACAGCCGCAACGTGTCGTTGATCGAGAGTTCGTTGTGCTCGACAAACTCGTCGAGTTTGCGGCCCGTGATGAAATCCATCACGTAATACGCGCACCCCCCGGCCACTCCGCTGTCATGGATCGTCACGATATTCGGGTTATCCAGTTGCGCCAGCACCTGGATCTCTCGCTCGAAACGGATGCGATCGCTCTGACGCGCCAGTGCGCCCTCGCGCATGAGTTTGATGGCGACCTGCCGACCCGTCCCTTCTTGCCGTGCAAGATAGACCACGCCCTGCCCGCCCCGGTGCAATTCGCGCACGATCGTGTACCCGGGGATCCCCGCCGCGAGCCCGATGCCCTGCATCGCCGGCCGAGAGCGGTGCTGCGCCTGGATCCGCGCCGCCTGGATCAACCCCAGTTCGCCCGAAGCCGAGCCCGTGCTCGATGATGGGACCGATGAGCCGCGAGAGAGATCACCCGCGCCGACATCGCGCGCACTGACATGCGAGTCATCGCTGAATGGCGAATCGGGGACCGGGACAGAAAGGAACTCTGTCTCGTCCTCAAACTCGCTATCTTGTATCGGCCCGTCGGTCACACGCCGTCTCCAGTTCGCCGATCACCCATCGGCCCTGACAGAGTATCACCCAAACCAACCAAACCGATCGAACTCCCATGGACGCCGGCGACCGATGTACGCCGCACTCACCGGCCCGGGTCGGTGAAAAACTGCGAAGCATTGCCCAGCTCGCTCCGCATCCGTTCGTGCGCACGCGCACGCAGCATATAGATCGCACCTGATGACCGCCCGAGTTGCTCGGCCACTTCCTGCGCCGAGCGACACTCAAGATCGTACAGCCGAACAACACGCTCATAATCCGGCGGCAACGCAGAGAGGGTCTGCTCAATAATCTGTTCCGATTCCCCCCTCGCAGCCGCCCGGCTCGGGGTCGATTCGGTCGTCCCCAAAAGTTCTACAAGCGCAACAAACGAGTTCTCCGCCGGTCTGGAAATCTGCACCCGCCGCTTCGGGTTCGGCCGCTTCGCCGCCTGCAATCCGCGGAGCGCATCACGCAGATTATTCTCGGCCACCTGCGAAAGCCAAGCAAGGAACGACCCTGGGCCGCGGTACTTGAACTGATCGATCAGCAAAAACGCTTCCAGATACGTCACCTGCATCACGTCGTCTTCATCCAGCGATGTCCGCCACTGTGCGCCGATCTTGGGCTTCAACCGATCCCGAACGATCGGCCCTACATACGACAACAACGCGCACAACGCTTCTTCATCCCCGCCCGAGGCCCGTTCTACCAGACCCTGTTCGTCTTCGAGACCGCTCGACGCGTACGCACCGCCGCTCGGCTGCACGCTACCAGTATCCACAAACCCGGTCGGTGCTTCTTCATCGACAGGCTTGGGCAACGGCTTCGCACGGGGACGCTCATTGCCCGCAGGATCATTGTTGGATTCGTCGGTCAATACCCTCATCCCATCTCGGCTCATGCCGCATGCCCAGCCACCTATCAGAGCCCCAATGACTGCCGGCCCCGCCCTAGTGTACGGCACCATCAATCCTGCGCCAATACCCCGCGTAAATACCTGTTTTCAAGAGAATTCAATTCAAGTCGAGATAGAGCGATCACTTTGTCGCTATATTGCGTATAACTAGGCACGGAGCCGTTATCTAGAATGATTCTGATCTTGAATCCTCTATAACACTCCGAACCGCTCCCCGCCACCGCATAATCGGCGGGCGCGCGACGCCATCCCATGCTCTTCTCTTCCCGGCCCGGGGGCGCGTGTTCGCACGCCTCCCGGGCATTCTTTTTATCTATATAATCCCGCCTACCCACACAATCCCCGAATTTTCCACTCCCCACTCCCTATTGCCTACCAAAAAAGACAGCACCCGCGGCTAACCGCGGGTGCTGCAAGAGTCATATCAACCGAATCTCAAAGATTCGGAAGTCTGAATCCCAGAAGGGAAACAGATTACGGGCAGCCGGCCAAGAACGCCTGGACGAACGCGTTGAGGTCAGCAAGGTCGAACACACCGGCCGGGGGCGCGATGTCCGAGATGGGATCCTGAGCCAGGAAGCCCGCGACAAACGCATTGATGTCGCCCAGGTCGAGCACGCCAAACGGCTCAGCGATGTCGGCATCGTTGCAGCCACCACCACCATCATCAATACCATTGATGTTGAACCGGATGTCCGGGCTGGACCACGGAGCGGTGTAGAACGGCGCGGCGACGGCGGCGGGATCGCAATCGAAACCGCCGAAGAAGAACGTGCCGGTGCTGACACCGACGGCGTTGTAGAAGCCGAACGCATCGGTCGAACCGACGGCTTCGCCGGGAAGCGGCACATACGCGGGATCCTGGGGCCAGTACGCGGTGGACGGGTCATACGACGAGGCGTCCGCCGAAGGACCGACGAGCGGAACGCCCATCGAGACGACGTTGGCCAGCGACGGGATGTCGAGGCCATCGGGGTTCTCGAAGCCCGGGACAGCAAGTTCCGGGAAGCGGTCGATCATGCCGTCACCCTCGGCAACGCCGGGCTGGCGGAAGCCGATGTAGAAACCGCAGTTGAACAGGCCGTCAACGTTGACATCAACACCGGCGATACCCGAGAACGTGCTGTCCGTGCCAAATGCACCGTTGGACACGCCATCGGTGTCGGCGACTTCGATATCCGTGGGGGTATCGAAGAGGGCGAAGTCGAGGAAGACGATCCAGTAGTTGCCTTCAGCGAAGTCGATGATGCCGTCACCAGCGAGGATCGGGTCGCCATCGGCGTTCAGGCCGCCTTCGGCACCGTCGTCTTCGGCACCAAAAAGGTTGCCGACGATGATCGGGCTGTGGGCCAGCGCTGTGGTCTGGCTGTTAGCCCGATCGTTCTCGGTGAAGGCAAAGAGATACTCCTGGCCATCGACGCCGTCTTCGCCGGGGTCGACCATCTGGCTGAAGTAGCCAAAGGTCATGCCGCTGATGATCGTGTCACCGGGGGCTTCAAACCAGTCGCTCCAGTAGTTGACGGCGTCGGCGGTGCCGAGGTCGCCGGCGGCGTCATCCATCACACCCGTGAAGATCGAGACGACCAACGGGTCATCCTGATTGGGGGCGCAGCCGTCGACGATGCTGTTGTCCCAGGTCCAATCGGCGGCGCGGAGCGCGACCGAAGCGGAGCTCTGGAACGAAACGATGCGCTCGCCCGTGCCCTGGTTAACGTACACGTAGCCATGGGGCGTGGTGTAGCCATCGACTTCCAGCGCCGTGCGCTGCAGGTCTTCGGCGTTCGCGACACCGGCAAGGCTGCCGGCCACGGTGGCGATGATGAGACCACTCTTGATCTTCATATAAAAACTCCTCTATTCAACGTTGAAAACAGACTCCGACAGTTGGAGTGTGATGTAGAGATACACCACATAATTTGAACCGACTCCGGTCGATCCAAAGGGAAACCCGTACTTATCGCAGATTCTCATCTCCCAGCCGATCCGCCCAGCCGACCCGCCCAGCAATGACAGACCCGTTCGGATGCTTCGCTCAGAACGCCCCCCACGAGAATGGAAGACGAAACCCTTCGACGCAAATAACTCCCTCTCGAAACTCAATGGCTCTACGGAGAGAACCCGCAGAGGAACCATTACAAACGAATATACCGAATCTACACGCCGATGCAAGGGGGTTTTTGCGCATTTTTCACTTGTTCTTGTCAAATCTTGATCCAGATACCCAGTCCGAGAACCATTCTCGGCCCTGCAGCACCAAAAAACATCACTTATTGGCGAGATCCATCCAATCGACGCGACGCCACAAATCTCTCAATCTGTTCGGCGAACTCATCAAAAAGACGACCCGAATCATGCGGCCCAGGTGAGGCTTCTGGGTGATACTGGACCGAAAACACCGGACGACCCAAAATCCGCAGCCCCGCGACTGTCTGATCATTCAGATGTACCTTCGTCACCTCGCCGCCCGCCGCCTCCAGCGAATCCCGATCAACCGCGAACCCGTGGTTCTGGCTTGTGATCGAAACCTCGCCCGTTTGGGTATCCAGCACCGGCTGGTTGGCCCCCCGGTGCCCAAACGGCAGTTTATAGGTCTTTGCGCCGATCGCCTGAGCCAATAACTGATGCCCAAGGCAGATCCCAAAGACCGGTATCTCAAAACCGAGAGCAAGCACTCGCCTGATCGTCTCGACAGTCACCTCCACGGCTGCGGGGTCGCCCGGGCCGTTAGAAAGGAACAGCCCCGAATACACCCCAGCCCGAAAATCGGCCTCGATCTCGTCGGCGGGTGTATCAAAGGGGAGAACCCGGATCTCCAATCCCCGTTCGCTCAGATGCCTGAGAATATTGTTCTTCGCCCCGCAATCTAGCACTACGACCACCGGCCGGCCGCCATCGCCATCCTGAGCGGGCTTGGCAGACCACCGCCAATCCCCCAAGCCTTCATCCCAAACCCGCGATTCCTTCTTAGTCACCCCCGGCACGAGGTTCGCCCCCGCCATCGCCGGGGCCTGCTGCGCGCGCGCCACAAGTTCCGCATCAGAAATCCCCGCATCGTCGGTCAGCACACCCATGATCGCCCCCACGCTGCGAATCCGCCGCGTTAGGGCCCGAGTATCTATGCCCGATAACCCGAGAATCCCCTCATCACGCAGGTATTCATCGAGCGAAGCAGTCGAACGAAAGTTCGAAGGCAGGCGTGTCAATTCGTGAACAACAAGCCCCGAGACATGCACCCGATCAGACTCGACGTCTTCGCCATTCACCCCGGTATTGCCGATCATCGGCGTCGTCTGCACCAGAATCTGTCCCGAATACGATGGATCCGTCAACGATTCCTGATATCCAGACATCGCCGTGTTGAACACAACCTCGGCCGGCACCGCAAGCCCCCGCCCAGTCGCCCCGAACGCACACCCCCGGAAAACTCGCCCATCAGCAAGCGCCAGCCGACCGGCTCGTTCCTTGTTCTGCTTCTCTGCAAACGCTGTTGTCGTCATGGGCGATAGTCTATCCGTAATATGGACCGCCTTCCGTTCGCCATCCAAGACGACGACCACTCCGCAGAATGTTCCGCCGGGGTCTTCGTGCGCGTCGCCGTCGAGCGTGGGCTCGATACCGCCGGCCTGACCTACCGCCAAGGCGACCAGCCGCTCGCCATCGGCGATCGCGTCCATGTCCCGCTGGGCCGAGGCAACACGCGAACGGGCGGTCTGGTCATCGCCGTCGGCGGGGCCGAACTGCTCGACGGCTACGACCCCAGAAAAATCAAACCCGTCACCGAACGCGTCGGCAACGTGCTGCCCGCGTCGCTCGTCGAATTAGCCCAATGGATCAGCAGGTTCTATCTCACTCCGCTGGGCATGGTGATCGGCGCCATGGTCCCCGCCGCCGTAAAAAAAAGCATCGGCGTGCGCACGATCGAATCCATCGAACGCACCGCACAAGCCGATCGCCAAGAACCGCTGCCCAAACTCACCCCCTCGGCCGCCAAAGCCTGGGCCGCGATCGAGCAACTCCCAGACGAAACCTTCCCAGCACTCCCCAGAAATCTCGCAACCCAATCCGGCGCACCCAACCTCGGCCCGATCAATCGGCTCGTAGAAGCCGGGCTTCTCAAAAGAATCGAAACCGAGCAAGCCCGCCGCTTCGGCCAGACCGACCCGATCCTTCTAAATGAAACCGCCCCACCACCCTCGCTTACACAAGACCAACAACAAGCCGTCGAGGGCATCGAAGCAGCACGAAACGCGCACGCATTCGGTGTCCACCTGCTGCGCGGTGTCACGGGCTCAGGAAAAACCGAGGTCTACATCCACCTCATCGAGCGCGCGCTCAAAACCGGGCGCGGCGCGATCGTCTTAGTCCCCGAGATCGCACTCACACCACAGACCGCGGGACGCTTTGTTTCTCGGCTCTCCTCGGCCGGCGTCGAAGTCCTGCATTCCGGGCTCTCCGCCTCGGCTCGCAACTTTGCATGGAGCAGGCTCGCCTCGGGCGCTTCGAGGGTAGCCGTCGGCGCGCGCTCGGCAGTCTTTTCCCCAATCGACCGACCCGCGATCATCATCGTCGACGAAGAACACGATTCCTCCTACAAACAAGACCAATTGCCCCGCTACAACGCCCGCGACGCCGCCATCAAACGCGCCCAACTCGACGGCGCACACGTCGTGCTCGGGTCGGCCACACCCTCGCTGGAAAGCTGGTGGAACGCGCACGCCAACGGCCCCGACGGCACACCGCGATTCAAACTGTGGGAACTCCCAAACCGAGTCGCCGGCACCATGCCCCAGGTCCGAATCGTCGGCCCCCGCGATCGCAATTCACCCGATCACACAAGCCAAAGCAAACCGATCACCCGCGACGGCTGGATCGGAATCGGGCCGATCCTTGGCGATGAGATGCAACGCACGCTCGGCGAAAACGGGCAGATCATGCTCCTGCTCAACCGCCGGGGCTTCGCCGCATACGTCGCGTGTTCGCAGGGCACCTGCGGCTGGTCGCTCGGCTGCGAATCCTGCGATGCGCGCATGGTCGTCCACCGGGCCGGGCTCAAGCCCGGACAGCACGCACCCCGCGGCTACGTCCGCTGCCATCATTGCCTGGCCGAGCAGATCATCCCGCGCGCATGCCCCGATTGCCAGCAGCCCGTCATCCTCTTCGGGCTCGGCATCCAGCGGGTCCAAGACGAACTGTGCGCACGTTTCGGGCTCCAGCCCGATCGCGACTTTGCAAGGCTCGATTCCGATAGTGTCCGCAAAGCCGGCGATTATTTCTCCATCCTCGATCGGTTTTCAAAGGGCGAACTCCGGCTCCTGCTTGGCACCCAGATGATCGCCAAGGGGCTCGATTTTCCCAACGTCCGCCTCGTCGGGATCATCAACGCCGACACCTCGCTTGCCCAGCCCGACTTCCGCGCAGCCGAGCGCACCTTCCAACTTGTTAGCCAAGTCTCGGGTCGCGCGGGTCGAGGCGAGCACCCGGGGCGGGTCATCGTGCAGACCATGCATCCAAACGAGCCCTCGATCGTCTGGGCATCGCGGCATGATTACGCCTCGTTTGCCAAGCGGGAACTCTCGCTGCGGCACGCCAACAGGCAGCCCCCGTGCGCGCGCATGGCACGCATCGTCTGCCGAGACCGCGACGCGACCAAGGCCGAACGCAACGCATCCGAGATCGCCCGAATACTCCGCCAAAACGCCGGCCCCGGAATCAGGATCGAAGGCCCGATGCCGTGCGTGCTGTCGCGCGTGGCAGATCATTTCCGCTTCGGCGTCGAGATCACCGCCCCAAACGCCCCCCTGCTTTTGGCGCTGCTCACCTCGCTCCGGTCGGCGGGTGTGCTCAAGAGCGATGCGCACACCGCGGTAGATGTCGATCCGATCAGCCTCATGTGACCCCGGATCATTGTCTATAAAGGAATCGCCGTGCCGGTCGAACTCTCTGGAAAACACGTCGTGGTCATGGGGCTCGGCCGCTTCGGCGGGGGCGCGGGGGCCGCCGCGTTCGCGGCTATGCGTGGGGCGCGTGTGACGGTCTCGGACCGTGCGCACGCCGAGGACCTTGCCAAAGGGCTCGACCAAATCTCCGGGCTTGTGCGCACCGGTCAAGTCGAACTATCGCTAGGCGGGCACGATCCCAAAGTGCTTGAAAATGCGGACATCCTGATCGTCAACCCGGCCGTGCCGACGCCTTGGAACAACCCGTTCATTGCGCGCGCACGCGAACTTTGCATCCGAATCGAAACCGAGATCGGGCTCACTGTCGATGGACTCTCTCAAAATCCGAAACGGTGCATCGCCGTTTCGGGAAGCGTTGGTAAAAGCACAACCGCCGCGATGATTCATCACGGATTGTGCGCACTGGGCGTGCCCGCGATACTCGGCGGGAATATCGGCGGCACCTTGCTCGGCCGCGAGCCGGGCATCGCGCACACCTCGGTCGTCGTGCTGGAACTCTCAAGCGCGATGCTCTACTGGCTCCGAGAAACCCGCCCGGCTTGGGGGCCGAGCGCCGCCGTGCTCACGGGGTTCGAGCCGAACCACCTCGACTGGCACGGCTGCGAAAATCACTATCGCGCTTGCAAACAGTGGCTCCTCGATTCGCTCAAAAACACAAAGTACGCGACGGCCATTCTGGGAGATACGGTTTCCGATTGGCCAATTCCTGACGGCGTAAACCATCGCGAGCCGACCGTTGTCGAGCCTGAATTCATGGTGCTGCCGGGTGCGCACAATCGGGTCAACGCGGGCCTTGCGATCGCCGCGATCGGATCGATCCTCGATACCGATGGGCAAGAAATCGTCGAGGCCGTCGGCGGCTTTGCCGGGCTCCCCCATCGGCTTGCGCACGCCGGGGCCCGCCGGGGTATTCATTGTTACAACGATTCGAAATCGACGACCCCGGGCACTACGGCGGCCGCGGTGTGCGCACTGCGCGAACGGCACGATCGCGTCTGGCTGATCGCGGGCGGGGCCGACAAGGGGATCGATCTGAGCGGGATCGCCGGTCTTGATATTCGGGGCGTGCTCACGATCGGCGCGACCGGGCCCGCGATCGCCCGATCGGTGCGCACAAACAAGTCCGGCAAAGCAGAAGCGATCGAGTGCGGCACGCTCGAAGCCGCCGTTGCGCGCGCGGCCGAGCGTGTTCACGCCGGCGACGCGCTGCTGCTCAGCCCGGGGTGCGCATCGTGGGATCAGTTCAAGAATTTCGAGGCCCGGGGCGATGCGTTTATCCGGCTGCTCAATGAACATTTAGGGGCACCCGATGAGATTGCTTGATGCGCGGTTGATGTTCTTGCTGTTTTCGATCTTGCTTTGCGGCTGCGCGGCTACGCCGGGCGGGTCCGCTCCCGCTGCGCCGCCGGCGTGGATCACGATCGCGCCCGGGCTGCGCATCAACACCGAACTCGGGATTGTCGAGTTTGACGGCGTTGTTGCGTCGGATTGCCATAACCCGGCCACGCCGGATGTGTATCTGGAACTGCTCGTGTGCGCGCCCGATACGCGCGAGCACGAAGCGCTGGTCGTGACCACTGTGCAACCCTCGCTGATTCACGCGGCGTTGCTTGCGATCGGCGCGGTGCCCGGCTCGCCGGGGAATCTTGGGGAATCGTCGCCCCCGAGCGGGAGCGGACTCACGGTGGAGGTCATAGTGCGCCAAGGCGAGGCGGTCGATGTGCGTGACTGGGTGACGGATGCCCCGACGAGATCGCTGCGCCCGATGGACGGGTTTGTGTTTTCGGGTTCTCAGATTCACACTCGCGAAAACGCGACCCGGTACGACGCCGACGGCACGGGCGTTATCATCGGGCTGACTACTTTTGGGAGCGAGGTTGTCGCGTACCGTGCGCTCATGAGCCCGCAGGCCGCGGTCGATGAGCCGGTCTGGATCGCGGACCCGCAGGTGGTGCCGGAGATCGGCGCGGAGGTCCGTGTCCGGATTCGGCTTGGTGTTTTGGCGGTTTCGGGTTCGCAGTCGAGGTTTGGCTTCCACCACGTCACCCGAAGGAGCGGAGAAAAATAATGCAGATGTACAAACTGTCCATGGCCGTTACCGTAATTATCTTAAGGAGCCTCTGACCAATCAGTGGCTGCTGCCTGATTTTACACGAGATCGAGCGATATTGTAAGGATTCCACGTTCAAGCGTCTGGATCCACTCTTTGGA
>Ga0316208_1001938_pt1 | contig 18059 bp, 20 predicted proteins | sample 3monopyrite_MG_FD_204944 | JGI IMG/M metagenome (GOLD analysis project Ga0316208, IMG submission 204944) | Microbial mat bacterial communities from mineral coupon in-situ incubated in ocean water Damariscotta River, Maine, United States -... | ecosystem: Environmental > Aquatic > Marine >...
GAATAATAGAGATTAGTGAAAATAAATCAGCTACCATTGGGGCTAAATATGGAGTAGAGGGTGGAATAGCAAACTCAAATGGTCTATTCACACTAGGGCTTAATACAGGAGGTCCTACTATTGCAATTTCTCAAGCACTATCAAGCGCTATTAGAATAGGAGATTTAACTGAAGGTCTAGCTCTTGGTGCGGGAGTTGATTTTCTTAAAAGCCAAGGTGCAGCTGATATAATAAGTGAACCATCAATTCTCTGTATCGATAATAAAGAGTCTGAAATTTATGTAGGACGAACTCAATCAATTCTAACTAGCGCGGTAACTGGCTCAGACAGCACTTCACAAACAAAAAATAGTTTCAAACGTGAAGATATAGGACTTACTCTAAAAATTAAACCACGTATCTCAAATGATAATAAAGTAACACTTGAAATATCTGTAAAAACAGAAGATGTACTAGATGCCTCAGGTGGGGGAACTGGACAACCAACTACAACTAAACGTGAAATAAAAACAGTAGCTTTGGTAAATAATGGAGAGAGCGTAATAGTTGGTGGTCTAATTAAGGGCAAAAGCACAAAAGGTATAAGCTCTATTCCTATCTTAGGAGATATTCCAATACTAGGACGTATCTTTCAACACCATTTAGATGGTGAAGATAAGATTAACCTAGTTGTAATGCTAACACCATATGTTGTATCAAAGAGTTCAGACTTAAGTGAACTTAGACATCAACTATATGAACTAGAGAGTATCCAACAACAATATAATGATAACCTAAAAGAGCATTTAAAATTAGGTGGCGATAAGAAAAAACATTCAATTAGAGTTAAAATAAAAGAAGTACCAAAAGAGCTGTAATGTTAAATATAAATTCACAACATAATACCCACCTAGAGCCATTTGAAGTTGAAGGTGTTGATTTAAATATAGCTCTAAAAAACTATGCACTCTTTACAAAAATAGATGAACAAGTTTATGTGGCTCAAAGTGAACGCTACTTAGATAAATCGGCAAATTATGTTGCAAAACTAGAAGAGAGTTACTCTGTAATATTTTTAGATGAAGAGAGTTACGATAGACTCTATAATAGATTCCTAGAAGTACGAACCGATCAAGAGATGAGTAGTATCAGTAATCAAGATGAGATGGGAGACACACTAGATGAAGATGAACTCTCACTCACAGAGTTTTTAAGAAACTCAGCTGATATTCTAGCCTCAGAAGAGTCAGCGCCAATCATTAAATTTGTAAACTCACTCTTTTACCAAGCAATAAAAAGACGCGCTAGTGATATTCATATAGAGATGCATGAATTTAAAGGTGAAGTAAGATATAGAATTGATGGTGTACTTATTAAACATGTTGATTTAGATGAGAAGATTATGAACCTAATCATAAGCCGTATAAAAGTAATCTCAAATCTTGACATTTCAGAAAAAAGAATCCCTCAAGATGGACGTACACAAGTAAAGATTGCAGGAAAAACACTAGATATCAGAGTTTCAGTTCTACCAACATTTTATGGTGAGCGTGTTGTTATGCGTATATTAATGCAAAGTGAAGATATTCCCCATCTTAATGATTTAGGATTTAGTGAACATATGACAAAACAGTTCCAAGATGTATTACAATACTCTCATGGAATAATTCTAGTAACAGGACCCACAGGAAGTGGTAAATCAACCACACTTCATGCCTTCTTGCAAGAAGTAGCAACTGAAGAGAAAAATATTATTACAGTAGAGGATCCAGTAGAATATAAAGCAGATAATATTAACCAAATTCAAGTTAATCCAAAAGTTGGACTAACATTTAGCGCAGGTCTGAGATCTATCCTAAGACAAGATCCAGATGTTGTAATGATAGGTGAGATTAGAGATAGTGAGACAGCAACAATTGCAATTCAAGCAGCACTAACAGGACACTTGGTTCTTTCGACTCTTCACACAAATAATGCAACAGCCTCAATTGCAAGACTTGATGATATGGGAGTAGCACCATATCTTATAAGCTCATCAGTAATTGCAGTACTTGCTCAAAGACTTGTACGAAAATTATGTAGTGAGTGTAAAGAAGAAGATACACTAGGTGAAGAGTACGCAGATACATTTGACATTCCAAAAGATGCACTTATTTATAAAGCAAATGGCTGTAGTAAATGTGGATATAGTGGTTACTATGGACGTGAAGCACTAGGTGAACTATTTTTAATGAGCGATGGCATTAAGAGTGCAATTAAAGAGACTACAAATGATCATGTACTCAGAGCTAAAGCTTTAGAAGAGGGAATGCAGAGTATTGCCTCACAACTCAAACTTATACTGCTTAAGGGTGAAACCTCTCTTGATGAAGCTATTAGGGTTGGTTTGAAGGATGCGTAAAGTAGCTGTTAGTAAATTTTAGATAACATTTCTATAATTTTATATGTAAGGGTTTTTATGAAAAAAGCGTTCTCTTTAATGGAATTAATGATTGTAATCATTATTTTAGGGCTTTTAGCCACTCTTATAATGCCAAATTTAATTGGTAAAGGTGAGCAAGCAAAACGTAAAATTGTATGTGTTCAGATGAAAAATATTGTAGAATCTGCAAAGATGTTTAAAATTGATTTAGGTCATTATCCATCAACTGAAGAGGGAATTGGCGCACTAATTAAGAACCCAGACGCAGAGCGTTACCCAGATTATCCTAAGGGCGGTTATATAGAGAGTAAATCTTCTCCTAAAGATCCGTGGAATAGTCCATATATCTATATTTATGAAGATGGAGAAGTTGAACTTATCTCATTAGGTGCTGACCAAAAAGAGGGTGGCGTAGATCAAGATAAAGATATTCTTTTTTCTAAGTGTCAAAAATAAAGAAGCGTAACTCATTTACGCTCTTTGAGCTAATAATAGTTATTGTCATTATAGGCGTTGTTTATACGCTTTTTATACAAAACATTGACAAACTTCAACGAACTGAGAGTATTGGTATTGAACAGATAAGTGAACATTTAAAAACATTTCAAGATCTAAATGAAGTTAGTCTTATCTGTACTGATGAGTGTAAGAAGTGTGAAATTTATATAGATAAAAATGCAACTAAACAACATTTAGACCTCTTTAAAGAAGAGGTTATAAGTTATAGAGTCGATAAAGATGGGAAGTTTGAGAAGAGAAAATATCTACCAATTTATGATGAGCGTGAAGAGATAGAGGTCTGTCTTAAATTTACTCTATTTGAAAATGGTAGTGTTAGTGAGACTATTTTAGAGTACAATGAAGATATTTACTATTTTCCTACCTACTTTGGTAAAGTGCAAAAGTTTGAAACAATAGATGGCTTAAAAGAGTATTTTCAAGAGCGTCTAAGATTAGCTAGGGAGTTATAACAGGTGCTATTTAAATTTAAAGGTATCAATGCTCAGGGTAAGCGAGTAAGTGAAAAAATAGAAGCTATTTCACTCGATGATGCCAAACAGCGTTTACGCTCTCGTAAAATTCTATATAGCTCTGTAAGTGAGGCTTCTGCTCCACTATTTAAGGGTTTTAAGTTTAGTCGCACCTATAAAATTACTCCAAAAGAGCTTGCAAATTTCAGTAGAGATTTAAGTATCTACATTAAGTCTGGAATTTCAATTGTTAATGCAATTCGACTAGCTCAGAACCAATATAGTAATGATAAAAATATGAGTCTTTTTTTAGCTACTTTAACTACATTTTTAGATGAGGGAAAAAACTTTTATCAAGCATTAGATGAGCAGACTGTTGTAGCACTTCCTGCTTTTTATAAACAGTCAATAAAGGTTTCAGAAGATAGTGGAATTTTAGATAAAGTATTGCATGAACTTGCAATTTATATGAAAGAACAAGATAAAGTAAATAAGCAGATTCAAGGTGCTTTTGCTTATCCTGCTTTCATTATGATTGTCTCAATTATGATGGTAGGTTTTATGATTGCATTTGTTGTGCCTAAAATTACATCTATCTTTGAGCAGATGAATCAAAAACTCCCCCCTATTACAGAGTTTGTTATTGGTGTGGGTGATTGGGTTAGTAGTTATTGGTTAGTTTTAACCGTAGCAATGTTCGGATTTGTATTTGTGTTTGGGCTACTTCGAAAATTTGTAAAATCATTTTTACACTTAACTGATAGGTTAGTGTTAAAAGTACCACTATTTGGAAGGTTAATTCACACCTCAGAGCTAGCACGTTTTGCATACATCTCATCAATTTTATTTGAGTCTGGTGTACCATTTGTACAGACTGTTAATTTGTCTGCAAAAATTTTAAAAAACAGTATAATTCAAGAGGTATTTTTAGACGCATCTAAAAAAGTTGTTGAGGGAGATAAACTCTCACACGCACTACAAAACAGTAACTTTTTAGTAGATTCGTCTTTCATACAAGCAATAGCGCTAGGTGAAGAGACTAGTGAGGTTAGTTCGATTTTGAAAAATCTTTCAGAGCTATATTTTGAAGAGAATAAAGATACAATTTCTGTACTCCTTTCAATGCTAGAACCAGCCTTAATGCTTTTTGTTGGTGGAGTTATTGGTTTTATCATTACAGCAATGATGCTTCCAATCTTTTCCATTAACATTGGTTAATCTTTTTTACTATATAATTTTAAAATTATTTTCATAAAGGAAACATATGTTACGTATTTTAACGATGATTTCAACACTTCTTGTTCTCACATTGTCTGCATCTGAGATGCCTCCAATGCCTCCTATGATGGCAAATCCTAGTAAGGCTCCACAAACAAAACCAGCTCCAAAAGCTTCTAATCTTCCACCTGAGTGTACTGGAATGCCACCGATGATTATCTTCTTGCCACCTCCAATGGAAGTAGAATTAGTAAAATGTAAAAATGCTTTACATAAACCAAAACTAGATGGTGTATCTAAAAAACTTAGTTTACTTTCTGGAAAAAATGTAAAAATTAAGTCTGTAAAAATTGCAAATGGATTTAAAGAGCTATATGCAGTTAAATTTGTTATGAATAAAGAAGATAGAATGCTTTATTGTAACAGTGACCTTTCATCATGTATTGAGGGAAGAAGAATAGACTCAAAACCAATTACAAAACAAAAAGAAGGTAAATAATGATTCAAATGATGTACAAAAAACCAACTCTTTTAAATAAAGAAGATACAAATTTAACAATTTCAGAGCTTACAAATTATAAACATGCACGTAATCTTCATGCTATTGCAATTTCAGCAGAAGAGTCAGGCGAGGCTGCTAAGCATTACCCAGTATTTTTTGTAAAAGGTGCAGAAGGAGTTAGTCCAATTGCACTGCTTGGAATTAAAGAAAATGATAATATGTTTGTTACAAAACAGGGAAAATGGGCAACTGATAAATATATTCCATCGATTATTCGCACATATCCATTTGTTCTCTCAAGAGTAGGTGAAACTGATCAATATTCTATTGCATATGATGCTGAGTATGAGGGATTGAATAAAGCTGATGGACAAGCAATTTTCAAAGAAGATCAAGAGCTTACTGAGTATGGTGAAAATGTAGTTAAGTTTGTAGAAAATGTTTATAAAGGTTTAGAGTTAACTAAATCTGCTATGGGTGTTATGGATTCAATGGAGTTATTTAAACCAGTGGATGCTACAATTGAAAAAGACGGTCAGAAATATGTAATAAATGGCCTAATGCAAGTTGACACTGAAAAACTTAATACTCTTGGTGATGAAGATGTATTAAAACTTGCAAAGTCAGGCTCACTAAGAGTTATATATACTCACTTAGATTCTCTTTCAAATTTAAATAAATTAGCTAGTAAGCTTAGTTAATTTAACTTCAACACGGGACTATTCTTAAGTAGTCCCAAGATGCACATGAGACTATCAGAGCAAGAAATTAAATTATTAAAAAATGAGCTTAAGTTATTATCAAACGAAGCGAAACTCTATTTATTTGGAAGCCGTGTAGATGATGCAAAAAAAGGCGGAGATATTGACCTCCTAATTGTATCTAACGAGTTAACAAAAAAAGATTTACGTATTTTAAGAATTGAATTTTTTAAAGAGTTCGGTGAACAAAAAATAGACATCATTCTTGACAATGGCGAGTTTTTAAATCCATTTAATAGACTCATTTTTCAAAAGGCTATATTGTTATGATGAAAAATAAACTAGAACAAGACAAAATCTTATTAAAAAAACAATTATCATGGTTAGAAATATCTTATAATGAATGTAATCTAATAGGAATTAAAAAGAGCTACAATGTAGATGAATTTGGAAAATTTGAAACTTTGTGTAGCAGGTACAGTAGAAGTATTGACTTTTTAATAAGAAAAATTTTTAGAACACTAGATGAGTATGAATTTGAGAATCAAGGTACATTGATAGATGTTGTAAATAATGCTCATAAAAGAGGTTTATTCAGTGACGTTGAAATTTTAAGAATTATGAAAGATGTGAGAAATACAATCGTCCATGAGTATATAGAGGATGATTTAGTGAATGTGTTTGAAGAAGTCTTAGAGTACTCTTTTGAGTTAATAAAAATTATTAGCAGTACATTAAGATATATAGAAAAACTTTTAATAGAAAATTAAAATAAAAAATAATACAATCAAATTATAAAGTTGCTGGTGTTTTAGGATTAGTGTTTAAAGAGTAAATTATAAAACTAAAAAGGATAATTAGGATGTTTGATGATAGTATGTTTGAAAAATGGCTTGACAATCAGACTAACATAATTGTTGAAAAAATGGGTTCAGGCGAAAAGCTTGAATCTGAAGATATGATGGTTTTAGTTTTAAAAGCACAAACTAACCATTTCCATCATTTAGATGTAGATATGAGAAATGACATGCAACAGTTGCGTACAGATATAAACAATGACATGCAGCAACTACGTATAGATATGGATAAACGATTTGAACAAGTTGATAAACGATTTGATGCGGTAATAGCAAGAATGGATCGATTTATGATTTGGTCATTGGGACTTATTGGAGCTTCAACGACATTAATAATCACTATGTTAAAGTGAAAAACACCAATATTAATTACCTTTTAAACATCGATTAAAATGAATGAGAATATAATGTGCTTTAAATAATCTTAAAGGGGTAGTCATGTTAAAAATATTAGTAAGTTTAGTTATATTAGTTGGCTTTTTATTTGCGGGGGTAAAAATAAATGAGGCTTCACAAAAAGAGTTAATGAAGTTAAAAGGTGTTGGTAAAGTTAGCGCTGAGGCTATTGTTGAGTATAGAAAAGAGCATGGGAAATTTACGTCCGTTAAAGAGTTGACAAAAGTCAAAGGAATTGGCTCTAAAACAATAGAGAAGAATATAGATGAACTAGAACTCTAATAAGGAAAACAGTCATGAAAGATTATAGTGACATAAATCCAAATGAATTTACTCAAAAGGATTTAATGCTTCATCTGTTACATGTGTCACAACATACTGTAACACGAGAAGAGCTAAAAGAGGATGTCTCTAAGGTAGAAGTAAACCTAAAAGATACTATACTAAGCCTAGACAACAAGATAGATAGAGTTGAGAAGAATCTAAAAGAGGATATTTCAAAACTAGATATTAAGATAGATAAAGTTGAGAAGAATCTAAAAGAGGATATTTCAAAGTTGGATGCTAAGATAGGTAGAGTAGATAACAGAATAGAACGTTTACAATGGTTCTTATTAACTGGTGCTTTGGTAATCTTATTTAAAGAACAAATTATAAAGTTAATAGTCCAATAAAAGTGAAAAATGGTAACATTAACAGAAAGTAAATGTAAAAAGTTACAATAAAGTAACTATTCTCGGTAAATTTACACACGTTTAAAGTATAAATTATAAAACTTTAGTGTATAATAGCCGTTGGAAAATAATTTAATATTTAGTTTTTCAATTTCTTTACATGTTGGGCGAATCGTAAGCAACTGCAATATGCTTAGGACTCGCTCAACAGAAGTGTTGAGCGAAACATGATGCTATTGCATCAAGTTTGCAAACTTGATATACAAAAAATCTTATTCTTAAGGGGAATAAATGAATAAAATGATGACAAAAGGCCTAGTTAGCGTTGTAGCTGCTAGTATGCTTTCAACTGTAGCTTTTGCAGGTAGTTCGATTACAACTCCTTCAACTTACTCAAAAGGTGCTGGAAACTTAGATAGTTATACTGCTCCTAAAAGAAATGTATCTATTGCTATTCAAGAATTAGGTGTAGCTGGATTTGCTGCAAGTGGTTACTTCACTCTTAAGTTAAATACTAATACTGCATTAGGTGATGATAACTCAAGTAGTGAACTTACTGGTGGAGCTATAACTCAATCTTTGTTAGGCACATCGTCTTCACCATTAAATATTCTTGAAACTAATCAAACAACGACTGATGTATTATTTTTAGATCTTAATGGTACATTGACGCCAAGTATTATTTCAAATGTAACATATGATGCAAACGGTACATCTGGCACACTTCATCATCATCCTGCATACTTAGCAGGTGGTAGTGCAACAGGTGTTGGATATGTTAGAGCGGCTAAGTATTCTACATTAGGCGATACTAATACTACTTCTGATGGTAATACTACAGTTGGTAAATTATATTATGATAGTGCAACTGGCGAAACAGTCATAACGCTAGCTGTTACAACTTTGACAACTACAATTGAGCAAATTGCATTTGATTTAAATCTTTCAGTAGATGCAAACTCAACTGGTGTTATGAGTATCTCTGTAATTGATGGTGATGCAAATGGTGCTAATGGTGTTGGTGTTACTGCAGCAACTATTAAGTTATATGATGTAATTAATCAACCTGCAACCATTACTTATAATGCCGCTAAAACAGCTCCAAATGTTACAATAGGTGATAACCAACCTATGCTTGACTTCAATGTTACTTTAGCAGCACCATGGAATGAAACTAATGCTATTAGATCTGCTTCTAAAGTAAAAGTTAAATTAAATAACTCTGTATGGAGTTCAGATGCAAACGTTTCAGATAGTAATATTACTACTGGTAGTGGTGCAGCATATGTGGCTACAGCTTCAAACTTAAACCATTCTACTTTAGACCAAAATATTTCATTAACAACTACGACAACAACTTTAGATACACTTGAAGTTAATTTAAGTCGTTCTGATAGTAACGTTAGTGTACAGTTTGTTGGTGATTCATTAAGTGGAGCATTGTTATTAAATACTACTGGTAAATCAGTTGGTGATGTTGTAACAGCAACAGTGACAGGAACAGGTAAGTTAGCGCATATGAGTTTAACTACTGCTACTTTAGGTACTGTAACAACTGATGGTGTTTCTGTAGTTGTTGGAGATGGTAACACTTCTGGTTATACAGGTAAATTAATTGTTCCAGGTAGAACTGAACAAAGGTTAATTGACCTTAATATCTCAGAAACATTTTCTAGTTCATTTGCCACTACATCTGGTGCAAATAAAATCACAGTGACATTGCCTACAGGTTATACATTTAGTAGCGCTCCAATGGCTAGAATTTACACTCAAGGTTCTGCTACAGTTAATGATGAGAACAACTTAACTGCTGCTCTTTCTAGTAATGTAGCGACAATTCAATTTGCAACTACTGGTGGCGATATTGATCTTACAACAAGTACATCTTTAAAAGAAGTAGTTCAACTTTCATTAATGAAAGTTTCTGTTCCTTCAACCGCAGTAGATGCAGAGATAGTTCCTGTTACTCTTGCTGGTTCAATGTTTACTTCGGCTAAAACACTTAATGTGTCAACAATTAATGTGGCTACTGTCGAAACTAGTGTTGCCTCTGTAACAGAATTAAACACAACTATTGGAACTGTTGCTACATCTAGTCAATCAAGTGTTAAAGATGGTTTTGTTGCATTTGATATTAATGAAAGTTTTGCTGCTCAGTTAACTGCCGGTACGACAATTAGCTTAACATTATCTGATGGTGCATTTAGTGCTCTAAATGGTACGTGTACTGTTGGTGCTAATGACGTAGGAATGGTAGTTAGTGATTGTGCAGAGAGTGATAACAATAAAACTATTACATATACTATTTCGACTGCTTCAGTTTCAGCTAATGCTGGTGTTAGAATCGTAGTTCCTGCGGTTAATTTAGCTTCTGTTTCAACTGAAAAGACAATTACTGCTACGATTGGTGGTACAGCTGGTGTTACTGGTTCTATAAATATTGTAAAAACTGCATTTGGTACTAAAACTATTTCTAATTCTATAGCTTCTGCTGCTAGAGGTGCTGTTGATTCTAAAACAGGTGAATTATTAATTACTGAAGGTATTAGTAACGGGTTAACTGCTAATGCTACTTTTAAAATCATTGCACCAGTTGGTATCTCATTTACAGGCGACTATGTTGCAGTTAATAAAACTCCAACAAGCGCTACTGATACAACAACGACTTATGCAACTTCATATCCTTCAACTGATTCAACAGATACAAATGTTAGTACGACATTTAACACTAACGATACGTTGACTATGAGCATTAATAGTAGCTGGGTTGGTTCATTTGTTGATTCTGTTAAAATTAAGCCAGAAGTTAACGTGAATTCTGCAACTGCCGTTAATGGTGTTCAAGAATTTCAAGTTAAAGATGTAACGGGTTCAGGTATTATTAGTACTACTGGTCTTAAACTTCTTTACGTTGGAACAATTCCAACTCTAACTGCTGCTGCTGCTGCAACTGTTGAGCCTGGTAAAACTGTTTCTGTTGTTCCTACTAATGCAACTGGTACAGTAACTTATGCTTCAGCTGACACAGCTATCGCTACAGTTGATACTGCTGGTACAGTTACAGTTGATGCTAATGCTACTACTGCTGCTACTGTTGTAATTACTGCAACTGATAGCCTAACAGCTCAGGCTGCTTCAACTACAATTACTGTTGGTACTGCTGCTCCTGTTCTTTTAAGTGGTGATATTACTTTAGCTGCTGGTTGGAACTTTGTTTCTGCTCCATTTGATGGAAGCATTGATATTGCTACAATCGTAGCTGCTGGTTGTTCACAAGTTCACTTAGTTGATACTACAACTGGATTCTGGGGTGCTGCTGCGACTACTGGTACTGCTGTTCCTGGTCAAGGTGTAGCTGCTTATTGTGCTGCTGCTGGAACTGCGAGTTATACAGGTGTAACTGCTGCTACAACTCCATTTAGCATGGCTACAAACATTACTGGTACAGGTAGTACAGCTGTTCCATCAACTCATGCTGCTTATGCAGTAGGCGCGAACTTTAAAGTAGTTGGTACTCCAACAGCTACTACATTTGCTGATGTTATTACAGCGGGTGCTACAGGTGTTATGTACTATAACGGTACTGCATTTGATTTAAGTTCTGATTACACATCTGCTGGATTTGCTGGTGTAGCTGATAACGCTGCTCAGACTATCCCTGCTGGTGCAAGTTTTTATATACAAACTAACTAATAGTTTGTGTTAACTTTTGTAACAGGCTTTTGCCTGTTGCAATCCTTTCGTAACAATTCTCTAAGTTCTTAACATTAAAAACTCTAATTAATTTTTTTTGTTGTACAATAGTGCGACAATATTATTATAAAGGCATGAAATATGAAAAAAACAGTATTAAGTATAGCAGCAGCAGCTCTAGTGAGTTCGGCTCTATTTACAGGTTGTGGAAGCGATAGCGCAACACCAGCAATTGCAGTAACAACTTCAGCAATTGGTACAGGTCCAGCATTAAGTATTGGTCAAACAATTACAAAATCTGCTAAAGGTTACCAAACAGTTTCTGGTGGTTTACTTGACCTTGATGGTGATGTAGCAACTACTAATGACATTTTTGTATTTGGAAACTTAGTTATGCAAGCTCCTGCTAACTATAGTGTTATAACACCAATTACAGATTTAGTTGTATCTCAAGTAGAAGCTGGTTTAACTTTAGCTAATGCTGAAGCAGCAGTGGCAGCTGCTCTAGGTTTAAATACGACTGATTTAATGTATACATCAGAAACTGCGAAAACAGCTGGTTTAAGCACTGATACACAAGCGAAACTTTTAGCAATAAATTCAACGCTTCTTGCAGAATTTGCTAACACTACAACTCGTGCAGTAAGAGCAGAGAGTATTCCAAATCCATTTGCACCTACAACTACTACTAGTAGTTCAAGTGTAGCATCTAGTACAAGTGCAGCAGCGAGTTCAAGTACAGAAGCAATTCCAAATCCATTTGCGCCTGCTAGTTCAGCACCAGCAGCTTCAAGTTCAGCACCAGCAGCTTCAAGTTCAGCACCAGCAGCTTCAAGTTCAGCACCAGCAGCTTCAAGCTCTTCAGTTGCTTTTGATGTAGATGCCGTTGCAAATACAATTCTTGCAAAACTTTCTGCTACATTTAAAACAAAAACTGAGACAGCTAGAGCTAGTATTGCAACTTCATTAGCTGGTGGTAAAAGTTTTAAACAAATTGCATTTGATTTAGTAACAAGTATTTTTTCTGGTATCTCAAATGTAGTGTCGAAAGATAAATTAACTGGTACTAATGCAGCCGCTTATGCTGCTGCAATTGCTGGTCACTCAAGTAGTTCAACTCCAGCAGCTTCAAGTTCTTCAACTCCAGCAGCTTCAAGTAGCTCAACTCCTGCAGCTTCAAGTAGTTCAACTCCAGCAGCTTCAAGTTCTTCAGCTCCTGCAGAGTCAATTCCTAATCCATTCGGTTAATAGTAACTCTAAACAACAAAGGGGGCTTTGCCCCTTTTGAAAAAGGAAATTAAATGGTACGTAAAATTAGCTTATCTATAGTGGCTCTATTTTTTGCTACACAACTTATTGCGGTAGAACTCCCACCATCACCGCCAGCTCCAGATGCTCCAGGTGCAGCTAGTAGTTCTAATTCGTTAAATGTCGGTACTAGTTACTCTTTTGTCTCTGCTCCATTTGATGGTGATATGGACATAGCAACGCTAGTAAGTGCTGGTTGTACAGTAAACGTTTACGATAATACTGCTACTTGGTTTGTTGAGAAAACTACGGGGTCTGCAAAAGCAGGTCAAGCTGTAGTAGTAAAGTGTACATCAGCATCAACTGTTAGTTTCTCTCCTACATTAAACACAACAGCATTTAGTATGGCTACTAACATCAGTAGTGTAGGAAAAGGTAGTATACCTTCAACTCATCAAGCTTACTCTTTAGGTAATAAGTTTGCAGTTGTTGGAACTCCCGTAGCAACTACAATTGGAGCTTTAATTACAGCTGGTGCTTCAAATGTTCTCTATTGGGACGGAAGCAACTGGAATACTGGAAGTACTAGTTCAAGCACTACAGTTCTACCAGCTGGATCTAGCTTTTATATTCAGTTACAACAATAATTTTTAAAATGGAAAGGAGAATTTCTCCTCTTCATTTTAGTTAAACGGATTTGGTATATTGTTTATTGAACCAATTTCCTCTTCTATAATATTTTCAACTTGATTAAATTCAAAACTAATTTCATATATTTTACCACCACTTAACTTTTTAAAATCAAATGGTACTTCATAGATAGAATCTAAAATAGTATCTGTTATGACCACTCTAATACTATTTTTTATGTTAGCTGGAATTATAAGTTTATACTCTTCATTACCTATTAATCCCATGATGGTAATGTTTGTGGTAATTTTTGATGAATTAATTGAAGATGAATAGACTTTAATATAGTATAAGCCATTTTTACTTCGCTCTTCTGTTATGAGGTAATTTTTCACATTCTCTGTAATTTTTGTAACCTTTTCAGGTTTTGGAACATTTTTACTTTTCGTGTAGTTAATTGTTATATCATCATAATTTCTACGCTCATCCTCTTTTTTATTAGGTTTTATTTTTGTATGAGATATAGCCTCTTGAACTTCTTTTTCGCTTAATGTAATGTATATTATAGTAATTGTACTTATCACAACTACTGGCAGTATAAAAGGATTCATAAATTAAAATGGCATTGGTAGTGCTGGGCGAGCTTCATCTTGTTCTTTAATTTCAAAATCTGCACTTTGAAGATTGTTAAAGTCAAAATTAATAGTATTTGATGACCCAGATGTTAATTTTGTCATAATTTTTTTAAACTCTTTTGTAATCTTTGTTTTATGGTTAGTAATTCTAATACGCATGTCGTTGTTTATTACCCCGATTGGAATCATAATTGAAAATGGTTCTTTGTTTACAGTTCCTTTTACAATTGCTGGAATTTGAGGAAACATATTTTGAGGTTGTGTAAGCTCTGAATCACTAATTAAAAAGAGTGAAAATGTTTCTGTTGAGGCCTCTGAAAGTATATATACATTATCAAATGTTAATGTCTCATCTTGTTTTTCTTCAATTTTAGCTACGTTATTAGGCTGAAGCTTTTTTTGACCCTTTTCGTAATTAATGGTAATCTCTGAATCTTTTTTTGAATCATCAGATTTTTTAACACTATCTACTTGTATCTGGGCAACGGGTACTTGTTCATCACTAAACATTAAAAAAGCTACAACTAAAGCTGCTGCAACTGTCGCAAAGAGTAAAATTTTGTTCATTACATTCCTTATAGTGAAGTAATGATACAATAGCAGACTTTATTTTTTGCTAAAAGGATGTATGTGACTGTAGAAAAACCTCTAGTTTGGTTTTATGCTTTTCTTGTTTTAGTTATTGCGTATACTACATATTTTCATAATTACAGTAAACCAGATAAAGTTTTTTGGGATGAGAACTATCATATTGCATCTGCTCAAAAGTATATTGATGGTGTTATGTATAAAGAGCCACACCCTCCACTTGGAAAACTGTTAATTGCACTATCTGAGGCAGTTTTAAGTCCAAATAAGGATATAAACACTTCATCTTTTTCTAGTACAGACTATATAAAGGTATTTCCTGAGGGTTATTCTTTTAGTGCTGTAAGACTTCCATCTACACTTTTCGCAATGTTAAGTGCTTTAGTTTTTTATCTAATTTTATATAGTTTTAGTGCAAATTCACACATATCGTTTCTATTTAGCTCTATGTATCTGTTTGAGAATGCTTTGATTGTACACTCTCGTTCTGCAATGTTAGAGGGGATACAGATATTTTTTGTTTTGATGGCAATTTTGTCATTTTCTAAAATGCGCAATACTTTAAGTCACAAATCCTATGCTTGGCTTGGTATTTGGATAGGCTTAGGTGTTGCTGTAAAACTTAATGCTTTAATCATGATTTTATTATTGGCATTTTTATTTTTTTATGAATATAAAGAGAGTGATAAACTCGCATCTCTTAAGCGTTGGTTTAGTGGATCTTTAATTACAGTATCTGCAATGATAGTTGTATTTATCTCAGTTTTTTATGTACATATTTCACTTGGAAAAAGTATGGCCACACATAAAGATTATGAAGCATCACAAATGTATAAAGATGTTATAAGAGAGAAAAAGAGTTCAAATATAAAATACCTTATCCCTTTAATAGTTGAAAACTTAGCTTTTACTGCAAATTATAGTAAAAATGTTCCAAAGTATGACCCTTGTAAAGTAGGTGAGAACGGTTCACTATTTTCGACGTGGCCATTTTTAAATAAGAGTATCAATTTTAGATGGGAAAAGGATGATGGTAAGGTAAAATATCTTTACTTAATGGGTAATCCTATAATTTGGTTTGGCGTTTTTATTGGTATATTACTCTCGTTCGTGTTAGTAGTCGCAAAAATAATTTTTGGACTTAGTGTTGAAAAAGAGACCTTTATACCTATTGCTCTGTTTGTAACGCTCTATCTTTCATATATGATAGTTATGTTTAAAATAGAGCGTGTGATGTATCTATATCACTATTTTTTACCACTGATTTTTGCAATGTTTGCTAGTTTTTTACTTTTTATGTATCTATTTAAAAATCAAGTTGATAATTTTGGGAAAAATAGAGTTTTTACCCTAGCAATTATAGCTCTAGTAGCTCAAATTGTGTATGTATACTACTTTTTTTCACCTTTTACCTATTATGAGAGTTTAAGTACACAAGATTTTCATATGAGAGAGTGGTTTGGATTTTGGAAATTAAAACCTATTCTTTAAGAGTGTTACAACACTCATCTGTTCGATTTTTATTTTTAGGAGCAGGCAGCACTATTGTTGATTATATTATTTTTTCAACTCTTTTAACTTTAGGAATGCACTATCTAGGTGCGGTTGCCATTGGTTACACCATTGGTTTTGTATTTAATTTTATAGTTGGTCGAAGTATGGTTTTTAAAGATGGTGCTAAAGTAGATAGTTTCTCTCATGAGCTTACTATAGTATCTATAATAACTCTATTTGGTTTAGGCTTAAGTCTATTTTTAATGTACATGTTAAGTGAAGTATGTTGTCATATAGATCCATTTTTTGCTCGTATTATTACTATAGGTGTTGTATTTTTTTATAATTATATAGCTAGAAAATTTTTTGTTTATCATTAGGAGAATAGATGCAATTATCAATTGTCGTACCATGTTACAATGAAGAAGAGGTTTTAAATGAGAGTTCAAAACAGCTTTTAGCACTTCTTAAAAAATTAGTACAGAAAAAAGAGATAGATGAAAATAGTTATATCTATTTTGTAGATGATGGAAGTAAAGATAGCACGTGGGAGATAATCTCTAAATTATCAGAAGATAACTCTCAAATAAAAGGGATTAAACTTTCACGCAATAAAGGGCATCAAAATGCTCTTCTTGCAGGTCTGTATAGTGCAAAAGGTGATGCTATAGTCTCAATTGATGCAGATTTACAAGATGATGTCTCTGTAATTGAGAAGATGGTTGAGAAATTTAAAGATGGTAGCGATGTTATTTATGGTGTTCGCTCAAAAAGAGATAATGACAGTTGGTTTAAACGTTTTAGTGCTGAAGGTTTTTATAAATTGATGGCTCTTATGGGTGTTGATATCGTCTTTAATCATGCTGATTATCGTTTGATGAGTCGTCGGGTGGTTGAGCATTTAAAGAGTTATGAAGAGGTTAATCTATTTTTAAGAGCGATGGTTCCATTAATTGGCTTCAAGTCTGATGTTGTTGAGTATGAGCGAAGTGAGCGTTTTGCAGGTGAATCTAAGTATCCACTTAGAAAAATGCTCTCTTTTGCGTGGGATGGCATTACATCTTTTTCAGTAACTCCACTGCGTCTTATTAGTCTAATTGGTGCTACTATTTTTGTTATTTCACTATTTATATCTATCTGGGCCTTAGGGGTTAAACTTTTTGGTAGTAGCGCAGTTCCTGGTTGGGCATCTACAGTTTTACCTATCTATTTTATTGGTGGTATTCAGTTGCTCTCTTTAGGGGTTATTGGTGAGTATGTTGGTAAAATTTATAGTGAAACCAAAAAACGTCCTAAGTTTATTATTGAGAAAGAGCTTTAGTTAAAAGATACTCCGAATCCTCACCATAAGTTCGCCATTTTTTATCTTGGTGGGCGCGGTAAAAAAGGGTAAGTCCAAGTGGACCGCCGCCTTGAAAATAGCTAAGACTTAAGAAATGTTCTCCAGCATAGAGGTCAATCGAACAGCTACTTTTTTTATATGCTCTATCTCCTGTAAATTCACAAACTTTTTTATCATCAATTTTTAGGACAAAGCCATCGTCTGAAAAAATATCAAAATAAAAACGTTGGTTACTAGTTACTTCAAATTCAGATAGAGCGTCAATAAAAAAGTTATTTGTAAAACCAGTGTTTCCATAAAGCGAATGGTTTAAAACTCTTCCACTTGCAAATGCTATAGTATCTATATAAAATGTTTTACTACTTTTTATAGATCTTTGTTGATAGATTGAATGCAAAGCATTATTTTGCGATGTTACAACTGCTTTTGTGGTTAGTTTAGGTGTAGGACGATATGTTTTGAAAGTTATAAAAACTGCGCTTAAAGTTACTAATATTAGTAAAACATACTCTTTTTTAATACTCATACTCAATCCTATCCAAAGCAGATAGGGTTTTATCCCTAAGCTCCTTTTGTGTGTCCAGTACCTTCATGTCATACTCATGTTGTTGAGTAATGATTAAATTAGTATTCTTAGCAATAATCTTTAAATAGTCATTATCAGGAGCTAGTAGCTCTTTTGGCATATCTTTCTCAAACACCATAGACA
>Ga0316208_1001944_pt1 | contig 18025 bp, 16 predicted proteins | sample 3monopyrite_MG_FD_204944 | JGI IMG/M metagenome (GOLD analysis project Ga0316208, IMG submission 204944) | Microbial mat bacterial communities from mineral coupon in-situ incubated in ocean water Damariscotta River, Maine, United States -... | ecosystem: Environmental > Aquatic > Marine >...
CTCGGAATTGAGCCGCCCTTCAAAACCGAGCAGAATAATCTGAGCGCGTTGCCGGAGCTGAAACGAAATCGTGACCGATCGACTCATCGTCAGCAGAACATCCTGCTGCCGCTCCGTAATGACCACCTTGGCTGGCATGAGGGACCTCCCTGTCTCAGTTGGGAAACTGTAAACACTGGGAAGTCTGCCACAAAACCCTGAGACCAAGCCACACCGATTGGCGGATCGACATCTAGTTCGTCACGTCGAAGCCAAAGTCCTCCAAGCGTTCGTCGGGTTTGTGGTGATCGTGCGATGGATGAAACTCCATGCAGATCTGCGGCGACATCCAAAGAGCCCCAGTTTGGCGCCGATGTCAACGGCGTTGAAACCGTCCTGCCACCGAATTCCCCGGCGGTCATAGAACTTCTTGTGAAAGATTTCACGGCTGAGGAATCTTGCCGTGACTTTCTGATTGACGTCAGTGCCAACGAACGTAAGCCCGTTCGCAGTGAAAGCGAAAAGGCAGACTCTTCGGGCATCAACGTATCCGGGATCAGGTGGCACAAGAGCCGGTTTCAGAAAGGCAAGAAGCTTCGTAGTCCAAGGCGATTTGTGGCAGATTTGTGGCAGTTTAATCGCAGAGAATCGCGAAATCAGGAATCCACCTTCTATCGACAACAAATTGTAACTACTTACTATTAAAACAGTTAACACAAGTGGGTCGTGCATCCAATTGAGCGTTCAGAGATTCCCCCCTTCTCCGCCTTTCCCATAGGCCGTCATCGTAACTCGATGGCGGCCTTTGGTTTGCGCTGATTGCTCGGGTGAGCTAAGCGGCGTTGTGCTGGATTTGTGCTGATTCTCAAACTGTCCTGTTTTAACCATCTGCATCGTATCTACTCCGAATCTATGGAGGACTCCGATCCGGTCAATGCCGGATCGGAGCCATCCAACTCACTAACTGGCTGACGGACCATCCGACAACCGATCAAGGTTTCTGACCGCGTCCTGAAGACGCTGGTCGGCGATGTGTGTGTAAAGGCGGATGATCCGCTCGTCGACGTGCCCCACGATGCTGCGAACCACTGCCTCGGGAACTCCAGTCGATAGTGCATGTGAAATGAACGCATGCCTGAATGTATGCAAGTGCCCTTCGAGTCCGAGCTTTGCAAGGACTCGCTTGAGATACTGCAGAAGACGGCGCTCTGAAATCTGATTGTCGCCGTTCGGGTACTTCTTCGAAGCGGTTGATGTGAAGACCCAGCGGTGCTCCCGCTGTCGTGACTTCAGCAATTCACGGACACGGTCAGTCATCGGAATGGCGCGTTGATTCCCTGTCTTCGGAATCCAGTCATCCTTCGCGCGGATATGGAGCACATTCCGCTGTAAATCGACATCACTCCACTCAAGCCACTCGATCTCCCCGATCCGAGCGCCGGTGTCGGCCAACACAGTCAAGACGGATCGCTGGGGTTCGTTGCTTGACTCGATAATCTGTTCAACTTCTGCCCGCGAAAAACAGGGTTGTGTCGTGGGCTTTGGCTCGCGGATAGTCAATCCGTTCAGTGGATCACCTGCCAACATGCCACGACTTCTCGCGAAGTTGACGAGTTGGCGAATCACGACAGTCTCATTGTAGACAGTTTTTGGTGATCGTCCGGCCGTCACGCGGGCGTGCCTGAAATCATCGAGAAATTTGACGGTGATCTGGTCAATTAACTGGATGTTCTTTTCCGCAGCGTTCTCACGAAGCCGATCCAGAATGCCTCGATACTTTGTCATCGTTTTGGGTCTGCGACGTTCCGTTTCAAGATGTTGGAAGTAAGCATCGATGACAACGCCGATCGCAGCCGCTTTGACTTTTCTTGTGTCGCGACCATTAAGGATTTCGACTTCAAGTCGAGCTCCTCTGAGACGTGCTTCTTTTTTACTCTTTGTACGCAGAGATTTTCGTTCCTGTCGACCGTTTTGTTGCCAATTGGCCCACCATGTATTGGACCGTTTGAAGATGGATACGATTTCGCCGACCTGTTCGTATCGTTGGCCGTTTCGTTCTGGATTTCTGTCAGTCATTTGAGCCCAGCCCTTCATTGAATATCTGTTGGATGAGACGGTCACGGAAAAAGCGGACGCGTTTGCCGACGCGACGGCTGCAACGATCAAGAACCCCGCGGCTTCTCCAGTCGTACAACGTGCTTTTGGGGACCTGGAGAAGTTCGGCGACCTGATCGATAGTCAGCACGGGCGGAAACTGCTTGGCCCACGGGCCTTCCGCGAACGCAGATTTGATTTCCTGCTCACTCAGCTTCAGTCCGTTTGCCACGCTGCACCTCGACCAAACCGATTCCGTTTCCTGCCGGTCATTCCGGCTCTATAAAGCAGTTGGAATTCCGGACGGTTCGGTTTTTTGCGATGAGGGCTCCGATTGACTTGTTTCTGATCGACTGCTCATTGATAGCGGTTAAATCACCGCCAGTTCCGGTCTAAAAGTCCAGCCGATTTCTGAATGCGAGTGTCAAAGAAACTGCAGCCCCTCGACTTCGTCGTTTTCGCGCTGAGACGAAACGGCTGGAGTCGGTGGCTCGGTGTAATTCAGAAGCAGGCGAGTCAGCTCGTCTCTGACATGATGGAGCTTTTTCGCGTGATTGAACCAGATGGCACGCGATCCGTGACCACGGTCGATAAAGACTTGCACTCGCTCGCCTTCTGAAGAAAAGCCCGACTGAGTCTTGAGCCGTGCCACTTCGAGCGCCGTACCCGTCAGCAGCCGATTCAGAATGAATTGTCGCCAGTCGAGCCCGGCCTGCTTCTTCTCCCACGCAAGCACGTACGTACGTACGGAATGAGTGTTCCGTGATCAGATGCAGGTGGTCAGCGACAAAGTCGAAGACTTCCTGATCCCACAACCACGTCGCCGCCTGCTGGTACAGTTCAGTTGGTGTCGGTTCGAACGAGATGGTGCGACCTCGATCAAGCAGAGCAGCAACATCGACATTCGGGCATTCCCAGCGATTCGCGATGATCGCAACTCGACTCGTCGTAACAAAACTCTTTGGAATATCGTGTTTGTCCAGTGCAGCGGCATTCGTCTGCCACGACAACGTTTTGGCTGGGTCTGTTTGGCACAGACATTTCAAGAGCCTCACGCCGCTGCGATTGGCGTAGAGGCCATCAACGTCGTCAAGGACAAGAGGACGGTTCCGGAACTCCCATGCCTGCATGTATATGCCGAACGGCGTAGCTGTACCGCCGATCCAGCACGCGTCTGTGGCCACTCGACTCTCCAGAATCCGGCTTTTGCCGACTCCAGCCGGGCCAAGGATAATCAACAGGTTGAGATATCCCCGACTGAATGCCGAGACGTATCTCATCAAGATTGGCGTAAGTGTGAACCGGCAGAATGGATTCCGGCAGACTTCTGGACCAGGCCATTTCGAATTCCTCTTTCCATGATGGTGGGGTCTAAAGCGGCTCTCAGCTGCTGGACATGAAAGGTTGGAATTCCGGACGCTTTTTCTCTGGAGAATGGCTCGACTTACACGCCGACTTCGGGCATAAGAATGCAAGGTTCCGAAGTGCATTGAGTACCATGGAGGTTGAAATGTCAGTTAAATTGCAGGGAGCGTGGGGAAGAGTTGGCAGCATTGATGATGCCATTGCGACAGACGGTCCAGGCATCGTCATGCGTTTTGACTGGGTTCCGGGACGTGAGATTCGATCACGACTGCCATACGGTCAGCGTTTGAGTTTCGCCGTCATGCGAGATCAAAATGGCTTTCACCGCGTTGTCCCCGCCGGAGGTGTTGAGCCTTTCCTGCTCAATGCTGCATTGGTCGGCCAGACAGTTTGTGAGCGAACGGGCCTGTTTGACGAGGATCGAGTCAAAGCGTGTGACTTTGATCGATTACTGTTTCAACAGAGAACGCGGATTAACGAAGCGATTCACTGGCATCCGAAGTCTTCATCCTGTCTTCAGATCGTACGGAGCGGTCGACTTACTACCGACGGGGGTGATGTGCTTCCGGACGGACTCGGCATTGACCAGAACAATAGAGATCGACGATGGACAGTCGCAGAGTTCATCCGGCACGGAGGAGACCAGGCAACACTGTTGGGGATCGAGGCCCCGGATTATGCTGCAAAGATTCGATGTGGTCTCATTTACGCGGCACTTCGTGCTCCGTTTCACTGCGAAACGATGTCCAGCGCAGAGCTTCAAGGAATGCCGCGGTTGATCCTGTTCTGCAATGACTACGAGAAGTCGACGAGCGAGGTATCCGCAGAAGCCGATCAGCACTTTGAACGAGTTCATGAAAAGATCCGCCGTGCAGTGTGGCCACATCTGATGCACGATACGGAGCAATTCAATCGTTGGTTCTACGAGGAATCCGACATCCTGATTGGACAGGTTGCAAAGCAGAAACGCGGAGGGGGCCCAGTCTCCCGCGATGTAGTCCGAGAGATTCGGCTGAGAATGATTCTTGATGCGCATCAGTCCATCGCAGCTTGCCTGCATGTTGCAATGGAAGATGTGCGACTCTGCATGCCGATTGAATTGACGGAGAATGAAGCTACGTACTTCAACCTCCTGTATCGCAGGCAGTCGAACCTCGGGGGACTGTCTCTGATGCTTTTGCGAGACAGCCTCAAGTTGATCGAGTTGGATCCGATCACCAGTCCTATCGAACTGATGGAACCGGGCGTTCTGCTGAAGGTGCTCCATTTATACGCGGAAATGACCTTAAAGCGGCGTATAGGATATCAACGCGACAAGCGCGCCGACGGAGTCAAGGAACGTGCTGTTGCTGATACCGCCAAATCGTCATGTACCGACGATGGCGAAGAACTGACCATTCAAAACCAGCTGCTCGCAATGCCTGCTTTGATCATTGAGAGTCTCGACCTGCGTTGTCACTGCGATGAAGGCAATTCAATCGGCGTGATCGAGAGCCGGGAGATTTCTGACCACGAAGTTACATTTCTGCTGAGTTGTGACGATTGTAAATGGCAACACCATGTCACGTTGACACCGGAACTGCAGTCAGATCTGGCTGACCGCCTTGAGACGGTTTGACGGAGTCTGCGACAGACGGAGTGTCGGGTGCCGAGGACGCATTTGGCAGTGTGGCCCAGGTGCTGGCCAGGGCTAAGCCGATGACAATGGCCATGTTCTGTTGCGGACCGTCAACGAGTCGATTTCCGCCGGCACATGAGTTTTCGGACTTCTGAACCATGAGTTCTCCTTTGTTGACTGAAAGTTTACGGAGGGCTGGCACGCCGCTGAGACATAAACGCCCCACCTATACTTGCTATGTTTTGGGCCGGACTTCAGCAGCTCAGACGCTTGGGATCGACATGTCGCCACTGCAGGACGTGGCAGGCATCAGTGGTCTACGAGAGTGCCTGCCGGTATCTCACGAGGATGTTGACGCAGGGCGCAATTGAGGCAGAGGCTCTGAATGAGTGGTGTGGCGGCAGAGACAATTTCCCCATGGCGAGTCGGGACTGCTGGGCCATCCAAATTGCGGATATTTAAGCCGTTTCTCTACTCCATTATGCCACGTTTTTTTCCGTTTTATAGGTCTTTAGCGCCTTTCGAGCGTATGTAAACGAAGCAGGGCTGAATCGGGTTCTATTCTTCGCCGTAGATTTCGCTGGCAAGGCCGGATTGGGCCGCGATGCAGAGTGATTCCGAAGTTTGAACATTCTTCAGTGCTGTTGAACGCCGCACAGGCCGTCGCAACCGTGTGGAAGTGCTACGGGAGTACTCTTCTGAGCAAATGACGGGATAGCCACGGCGAATCTCAACGCCATCAAGCCGATCCGAGATCGCGACTGGCCCTTCGCTTCCCGGAATACCGAGATGGTGGCTCCCGAGCACGCCTGAAAGTGACGATCAAACGTGTTCGTTGGCCAGCAATGACGTGCAGTCATCGAAGAGCATGCATAACTAAGCCGATGCAAGCGTGGTCTCGTAGGATTCCCGCTTTCCTCGCAGTTCCAGAAACTTGATCGCTCTTGTGCCAGAGGAAATCAGCGACAGTCACACGAAGTTTCCATGTTCGACGATCCAGTTTTTTGAGCGAAGAGTCACCACGTCCACAATCGGCAGTTCGTGTCGAATCTTTCGACCAGAATGGTCCCATCTGTTGCCTGAGGACTGACGCAGCCGGCCTTCATGTCCGCCGTTCTGATGCCGGGTTACGGCCTCGCGTTCAGTGGAAACATTTGAGGCACGCCCTGCCTACATGCCAGCGTGTGTTTCGGCAAACGATGCCTTGTGATTGATCGAATGCGGAGAGGAACCAGCAAACTCATGCAAGTAGCTGAGGCGCGACCCAGCTAAAGCTCGCCAGTCGTCTAATTGCAGACTCGGAATCCGTCGGAACTAACACTGGTCGGCATAAGTCACAAACAAGACAGTAGTTCCGACAGTTCATACATTTGATTGTTCCCGGCGTCGTTGTGTCTCCAACCACGCCGAAAACAATCAACGATGTGAAGTCCCAGCTTGACCACCGTTTGTAGAGTGTGGAGTGCTTGTGTTGCATAGTCTTGCGACAAGGCAGGATGTCTTTCACACAGTTTCGATCTTAACGGCCTGATGGATGAGCACATGCCACCGTGTAGCGATCTCATCGAGAAACGCACGCGGAACCTTTCGAAATCGGCTTTGATTCAGACATCGGTGTGGTGGGAGACACCAACGTTGAAACGCTCAGGGGTTCCGGACCGTTCGTTTGTTCCCGCTCCACCTGATAGAAGGTCGTCGCCGATTCCGCCGAGTGGAGTATCGTCGTCATCTCCCCGTCGAGCGATACATTTTGATATCCTTGAAGTCGTTGCCTCCCCATGAAACAAACAGTTTCATGAGGGCGTGCTCCGCGATATCAGATCAGGTGCTTCGAGAGTATATCTTAATACGGTTCTTCCAATTTGCAGTTGGTCACCTTCACGAAGTTGGTGGCAAACACCGGCATTTCGACTCGCAGGAATACTGTTGAACGCGGTGAATGAATCGCCAGTCTGATAGACGACATGACTATTTGTGGTGCAGTTCCATTTAAATGCGAGTTGCTGCCGCGTGACACACGGATCGGAGACGTTTAGTTCGTCGCGATGTCCCCGCCCAAGTGTGACGGAACCCCGCCCGAGGGCGAACTGACGTCCAAGATCCGGACCTTCGACGACAACGAGTTTCCAATCTGTACTTTCTGACATATTACGACGCCACTTGGCATAACGACCACAATCGACGCAAGCGACGATGTTTTCAGATTCGACCGGAACGGCAACTCTGTTGCATTGGATTGGTAGGTCCGTCATGGGCATGAACTTATGAGGTTTAAGTCCCCTGAGGAGTTCAATCTGTCGACGAACACGTAGCCACCGTCTGTGACGCCAATACCGCGATTACATATCCAAGTACCGTTGGCGAAAACTCGACACGGTCACTTCGACGTCACCAAACTGCAGCGGGAGGTTGGGCCGCAGGGGCGCGAGCTGGTCTCGTGGTATTTCCTGCCCATCGGCAAGCGTTGGGCGTTTCGACTGTAGTGGTTCCAGCCACATTGAGTTTCCGAGCCATAGAATCTGCGCGTGAACCGGACTGACGGATGGATCGGATATCCGAACTTCACAATCAGCACCGCTGCCCACCCTGACGGCGTGTTGAAAAACCAAGTATTCCTCGGCCTTTTGCAGGTTGTCGATACGTCTGAGGCGTACTGCTCGGAGTGGACCGGCCGGGTCACTCAGGACTGTGCCAACATAACGTTCGGCGAAAGGCTTCAAGGCTGAAAGAGTATCGGTGACCTCGTCGTAGAACAGCTCACAGCCAAGGCTCAGAACGTCGGCCAGACGTATCTCCGCTCCTTGCGAAAGAAGGGCGGAATCATCAGAAAGTTCGTGTCCGGCTGCTTTGGTGCCGTGCGTCGAGTAGTCCTGCAACTCAGCACCATTGGCTGTGAATGTGATTTTCGCATGGTTGCTGCTGATCAGTCCCGTCAAGACATCGTTTTCTTCAGACGGCGGGTAAACTCGCGTGACGATGTCATTGCCGCGGCGTCTACCCAGCTCGACTGAAGTCTTCGCCAGAAGCCCAATGTTTATTGAATCGTCTCCTTGATGCACCTGTAGCAGCAATCGGTCGCTCAGATATGACTTACCATCAAAGCCTCGCAGTGGACGTTTCAGGCTGCCTCTCGTGATCTGCTGTTGCGGCCGCAGAAACACTTCCACAAAGGCCCCTGACTGAACCGGCTCCGAGAGAGACTCATCGCTAACCGACAGTTGTGCGCCCTCTGTTCCCACCACAACCCGGCCTTCTATCTTACGGGCGTCAGTAAAGTTGATGATCTGCGTACTTGCCGATGGAGATGCTACTTGGAACGGAAATCTGGCCTGGTAGACGTTTTCACTATCAATCCGAATCCGAAATGAGAAATCGTGCTGTCCGTGCAACGATGCTACAAATGTCGAGCGCAGTTGTACGTCCTCGTCAGCTGGTGCGTCGAACTGAAAGTCGTCTCCGTCGTGGATGGTCAGACTCGATTCAATTTCAAGATCAACATCCCGAATGGCTTCGCGAGTCTGGTTGGCGATTCGAAAGTCAAGAATCCCGTGTGCTCCCTGTTGAAGCTGGCCACCGATCCTGATTTCCAGGCGAATCGGAGCAGTGTCTGGAGAAGATAGAGGCGACTCCGGAATCACATTCTGGACCGGCGAATCTTCAGTTTCGAAAAGCGGTTCGCGACAGTTACCACAGAAGCGATCAGTAGGCCGAATCGGCTTCTGGCAGTTGCTGCATACAAAGGAACTTTCCAACGCTTCTCCCTTTCAAATCAGCTACAGAGGACTCGAGCACCGGCCAGAATCAGGACCGTGACCGAAGGTCACAGGTAATGGAAGCCAGCTCTTTGAAATCCTTGATGAAAACTATGCGATAGGCTCCACAGGGCAGGTCGAGCGTACGCGCTCTACCACCGTCAAACGGTTCCGATCGCAGAGCAGTCCCGGTGGCATCGCGGATTTCAAGAGTCAGTTCATCTGCATTCAGTCGACCAGTCAGACGCGTTGGCCGAACCGTCAGATTGCAGCAATCATCGGTAATGTGATCCACGACGAGCTGAACTGTCCCGATGGATGTCAGAAACTCAAGTGCGGCGGTCGTCTGCGGAGCAGTGTCGCCGGATCGCGCCAGTGCCGGTGCGTATGCAGCACTGCCTGTGGTTGTCAGCAGTTCCAGACCATCCTCGACAAAGCGGAGAACCATGTCGAAAATGCCAATTGGCGACGCGGCCTTGACCGGTGTAGCTCTTGCGTTGAGTCGAGCCCAGGCTTTCGCGGGATCACCCGTTTTTGCGACTGCCGTCTCTTCGATGGCCTGATGAATCTCGTCCAGTCGTCGCATGGCTTGAGGAATCTGTGTGACCAGTTTACTTACTTGCTCTGTGTCAGATTCCGATAAGTCCTGTTCTGCAAACGCCCACAGAAGAGCGTCCTGTTCGTCGGTTAGCGCAGTGTCAGGTATGGCATCGGCCGACTCGGCAACACGTGCGGCCAGGGCTTCAAATGCCTGCCTGTGCCAGAATTCAGGATTTTCTGTTTCGGATGATGGCGACATGGGAAAAGGTCCTCACTGCAAGTTATGCAATCGGCTTTAGAAAGCAGCTCGTTTCGAGAAGCTGATTCACGCTTCTGACGTGCTCCTCTGGTTGATCAACTCTTATCGTCTTCAGGGGCTCAGTTTTCTTCTTCCTCGATGTGTTTGCGTGCTCGATTCAGATGAGCTGTGACTTTCTCGACTGTGCTGCCCAGTATGGCCGCGATGACCACATAACTAAGCAAGTCGACACTGGGGGCCCCTGCGTACTCCGTCGTCAGATTTTCCAGTCGTCGTTCGCAACGGATGATTTCATGGCAACAGTATTCGAACCTGAGGCGAGCCTGCTGGCAATCTTGACTTTCCCCATACTCCTGAGTGCTCACATTGTAGTGAGCGAGAATTTCTTCCTGTGTCCGACGGCCGGCACGTTGTTCAAGCTCTGCCAGTTCGTTCTCTGTGGTGCCGCTGGCTAGGAGCTCATGTCGATATCTTCGATACAGTCGCTGCTGGTGTGATCTCTTTGAATGCCAAATCGCTAACTCACCTGTCAGATTCTTCTCGCGAATCCCGATCGACTCGTCGTTCTCACGCGTGTCGTTACTCTCGTCCTCACCGGTTTCCTCAGAGTCCTTTTGGCCTTCGTGCTGATTCAGCAATTCAGCGATGTCGTTCTTCAATTCTTCCGAGATGCGACGGAATTCTTCTGCGATGGCGTCGCGCTCGTCCTCACCGATTTCCTCTGAGTCCTTACGTCCTTCGTACTGATTCAGCAATTCAGCGATGTCGTTCTTTAATTCTTCTGAGATGCGACGGGATGCTTCTGCGATGGCGACGAGATCGTCCGCGATTAGGGGGCGGGCTGGGAAGAGCCTTAGTACTGTGCAAGCTCGCTGTGCAGCTGTCATCCGATGCAACGCCCTGGCAAGCACGAAATCGTTAGGCGATTGCGGCTCAGTGAGCGAATCGTCAGCCAGTGGTTCGGAGTCTGTTTGAAACAACCTGGACGGGGTGGCCTGCGACGTTTTCAACCAGTCACGAATCGCGAAGACAACCCGTCCCAGTAGCCAGGCCACCAGAGGCCCCTGATCGGCATCGAAATCCTCGACCGCCTTTTTCAGTGAGTTCGGCGCATAAACACGTTCGTAGATTCGATCGATGATTGAGTTGTAATAGTCGCACCCCTCGTCGTACTTCAGTCCGCGGTCACGCAGCCTCCGCTGCAGGCGTTTCTCGATTCTCTCAAAGTGTTCGAAGAACAGCTCACGCGACATTGCTGTCGATTCAGCGGGCGCACAAAGAACTCTCGCGACGAGGTTCCGGTCTCGCTCGCGTCGTTTCGCCTCGGCTGGTGTCACCGTTGAGCTGCTATTCATGCCCACAGAATATGCTCGCATCGGCACAACGACCAGTCCGTGGAATCTCAACAGCGGCAGGTTTCTGAATGATCGGGTCACTGCAGTGCTTCGCAGGAGCCCTGACGACCAGCCGGAACGAAAACGTGCGACGTGATAATTCAGCGTGATCTCTTCAGCGGAGCAGCATGTCGTGTCGATCAACATTTATGAATGCCTTTTGCGTAGCGAAGTCGAATCTGTTTCATCAATCGTCGATCCTGCCAGTCCATATACCAACTGACCGGTGCAAGACTGACGAGAGCTGCCGTTCCAAGAATCGGCATCACGATCAGAGCGAGATTGATTGGCGTCAGAAATTCCATATTCGGCTCCATGCTTAGATAGCAGCGTCTGGACAGCTTGCGGGATGGCGTGCGTCCTGATGTCAGGCTCTTCCCTTCTCTAGGAAGGAAAATGAGGCGTGCTGACGGAGCCGCTGAAAGTTTTCTGAAAATTTCTTAGAGGTCGATCTGACTCACTGATGCGTGCCGACACAGACTGTTTGCTGAATCCGCCCGAACACAGAGGCTTTCCAGAACACTCGTCAGGTGAACTCGGTTTTGGCCATACAGCCGTAAAGACGACGTGCCTTTGATCAGGACTCCTCAAACTCAGGACCTGGAGACAATTGGTGGACCATATTGTTGTTCATTGTGAATGCGGCGAGACACTGCGAGTAAGGACGCGTCATGCCGGACGGAGTGGCCAATGCAAGGGTTGTCGACGGGACGTCGTTATTCCTTCGCTGGATGTCATCGAACGGAATCTCGGTCGCGAGGTTTCTCTGGGCGATCTTTCGACATTGGGCAATCTGTCTTCAATCGACGTCATCAGTCAGAAGCCTGAAGTAGTGCCTGGTAGACCTGCGTGGATGTCGCCGAGAGTATCCGCAGCTGATACGGACAAGCTGGCCGACGACGAAACACCTCCTCATGCGGAACAAGACTCGTCTGTGCCGACACAACTCTGGCAGCCGGGACAGGTCGTAGATGTGCATTACGAAGTCTTGGAGTTGCTAGGGCAGGGAGCATTCGGGGCGGTCTGGAAAGTCCATCATAGGGAGTGGGACCTCGAACTCGCCGTCAAAGAACTTCGCACTGACAGGAAAATGACGAAGCAGCGGCGCGAGGATTTCATCCGCGAGGCTCAGACGTGGGTTGACGACATTGGCATGCATCCCAACGTCGTGACGGCCTGGTATGTGCGTGAATTGAAAGACGTTCCCTATCTGTTCCTGGAATACTGCGACGGCGGCGACCTGGACTTGTGGATCAGAGACGGGAGAACCAGAGATCTGAAGACGTCTCTTGATATTGCTATTCAACTTGCCTGGGGCCTCGCCCATTGTCACGAACACGGAGTGGTCCATCGTGATTTCAAACCTGACAACGTGATGATGACGTCTGGCGGTATGGCGAAGATCACCGATTTCGGACTCGTGAAGCTTTCTGTTCTGCAGAACGAAGAGGCGGATGCCAGCGAGGAATTCGATAGCAGACTGCGGACCATCAGTGCCGGTCGACTGTTGGGCACGCCCTCTTACATGGCTCCCGAGCAGTGGACGCAGGACGACGAGATCGATCACCGGGCTGACCTCTATGCGTTGGGAGTCACGATTTACGAGTTGTTGACAGGTCATCAGCCGATCGCCGTTCCGCTGCGATCGAATTTCTCTAACCAGCGCGACTGGCTGCGAGCATGTGGCGAAGCCCATACGACAGATCGGCCTCTATCTCTGGCTTGTGAAGATGTCCCCGCAGAACTGGATCAGCTTGTCGAGGCATGTCTGGAAAAACGTCGCAACAACCGGCCTGTAAACGCGACGGCGGTGGCGGAATCCCTTCGACAAATCTACGAAGCAGCATGTTGTGAAGCATACGGTCGACTCGAACCAGGTGAGATCCAGCCGGAGGCCGACGGGCTTAATAATCAGGGGGTCTCGTTGTACGAACTCGGAAGACAGCGAGAATCTAAACTCCGTTTTGAAGCAGCCATTCAAAGCGATCCTCAGCATCTTGGAGCAACTTACAATCTAGGCATGCTTCGCTGGCGCGAGTCGGATATCACGGACGTCGATGTCCTTCGACAAGTGGAGGCAGTCGGTGTTTCGCATCCGGATCTGTGGATTGGTGATGTTCTTCAGGCTCAGGTTCATTTGGAGCGTGCTGACATCCAGAGAGTGATGAGCTTAGTAGACTCGATCGGAGCACGTGACGAAACGAGGTTCGAGCTAAGGCATGTTCTGCATGCAGTCGATTTACCGGACATCACGGACCGCATATCGGCGCATGTGCACGCCTATGAGGGGCACACCGACGATGTCCAGTCGGTAGCGTTCTCAGCGGATGGTCAGCTTGCGTTTTCAGGCAGTGCGGACAAGACGCTGCGGCTGTGGAAACTCGAAAATGGAGAGTGTGTCCGAATATTCCAGGGCCACACCGAAATGGTTTGGTCCGTTGCATTGTCGGCCGACAGCCGCTACGCCCTTTCAGGAAGTGCGGACAAATCGATGCGTCTGTGGGACGTCGGCAGTGGGGAATGTCTGCGGATGTTCGAGGGCCACGCGGAAGAGGTCACATCCGTCTCGTTCTCCGCAGACGGTCGCGTTGCTCTGTCAGGTTGTGCCGACGACATCGTGCGGCTCTGGAACACGGCCAGCGGCAAGTGCCTGCGTACGTTCGAAGGCCACTCTGAGATGGTCTTGTCCGTCTCTCTATCTGCATGCGGTCGCCATGCTATCTCGGGAAGTTACGACCATTCTGTGCGACTGTGGGATACTGCAAGCGACCAATGCCTGCGGATATTGAAAGGGCACACTGCGCAAGTCATGTCAGTTGCGCTGTCAGCAGACGGGCACCATGCCCTTTCCGGAGGTCAAGACAATACGGTCCGGCTGTGGGACACAGGCAGTGGAAAGTGCGTCAGGAGATTCGATGGGCACGCAGGGGCAGTCATGTCGGTCGCGTTGTCCTCGGACAACCGTTACGCGATTTCAGGAAGCGTCGATGAAACCGTCCGGTTGTGGGATGTCGCCAGTGGTAGATGCTTGCGAACGTTCGAGGAGCATACACAGATGGTCTGGTCCGTCGCGTTTTCGACTGATGGCCTCTTCGCACTTTCAGGAAGCGGAGACAACACAATGAGGTGGTGGGTTCTCGGGGCACCTGGCCAATGGCAATCGCCCCTGCGGTTGACGCGTATATCAGACAGCCGTGGGATTCTAGATGCACAGGTTGTTGCGAACCGTCATCGGCGGGTTGCCGAGATCTCCATCAACAACGGTGACTTTGGAAATGCTGCGATTGAACTTGAGCGTGCCCGTTCAACCGAACAGAACGCGAACAAGCCATCGCTTCTTAAACTGTGGGCAGACCTCTACACTCGTCTGCCGCGAACCGGATTCCGTGATGGGTGGCAAACGCGAGTGCTGGGAGGTACTACCCGAGCAGTCAGTGCGGCTGCGATTTCCGCGGACGGCGGCTACGCGATCTCAGGAAGTCATGACAAGATCATGAGGCTGTGGGATGTCGCTGACGGCAAGTGCCTTCGACAGTTCCACGGGCATACCAAAGGAGTGATCTCGGTCTCGTTATCCGGGGACGGTCGCTACGCAATCTCAGCCAGTGCCGACCAGACCGTGCGACTATGGAACGTGGAGAGTGGGACGTGTCTTCGTACGTTTGACGAACATTCGGATCGAGTCTGGTGCGTCGCGTTCTCCCCCGACGATCGGCTTTTTTTCTCCGGAGCCGGCGATAATGTTGTACGGCTATGGAACGTCGAAAGCGATAAAAGTTTGCTCAGGCTCGAGGGGCATACCGATAACGTCATGTCCGTTGCGGTCTCCGCAGACGGTCGTTTGTGCCTCTCCGGTAGTAAAGACAGCACCATGCGGCTGTGGGACGTCGCTACTGGTCTGTGTTTGCGAACGTTCGAAGGGCACACGGAAACCGTATGGTCTGTCGCATTCTCGGTGGATGGTCGCTACGCACTTTCAGGAAGCTCCGATAAGTCGGTGCGGCTGTGGTGCATCACCAGCGGTGAGTGTCTGCGAACGTTCGAGAATGAAGGCGGCGTTTGTTGCGTCGCACTCTCGTCGGATGGTCGCTACGCAATCTCCGGGGGCGAGGACAGAAGCGTTCGGTTGTGGGATGTCGCAAGCGGCAACTGCCTGGGGCAGCTCAGAGGTCATGCGGATGTGGTATTGTCTGTCTCATTCACGGCGGACGGACGATCTGCATTGTCAGGCGGCGACAACACCGTACGACTGTGGTTTCTGGACTGGGAACTAGGTGACAACGAACCGGCCGACTGGGATGAGGGAGCCCGACCTTGGCTGCGGAACTTTCTGACGCTGCACACTCCACCTCTGGCCGAGCTTTCTCAGGACCGCGAACTAACTGAAGATGAAGTCCACCTCGCTCTGACCCGTGAGGGAGAACCGGAATTCACGGAGGCAGACTTCGAAGAACTCCTTCGCACACTCGGCTGCGCTGGCTTCGGCTGGCTTCGGCTGGCTGCGGCCTGAAGGCGTCAAGAAGAAACTGCTTGAAATGGCTGCCGACTGGACGGGGCCGCCGCCGTTGGGCGGGGAGTAGCCTACCAATAGAACTGCAACTCAACCGAACCGGACTCGCAACCTCAGTGATTCGCATGCGATTCATACCGGTCCAGATGCCGACTGATCGGTGCAGGACTGATGAGGGTTTACGTTCCCGAAATCGGCATCGCGACCAGAGCGACGTTGATCCGTTTCGGAGCTTTCGAATTCGGCTTCATGCTGAATTGGCGGTACTGATGCGACCGCCCATTGAATCCGCCCGAATACAGAAGCTTTCCAGAACACTCGTAAGGTGAACTCGGTTTCGGCCATACTGTTTAGGCAGACAAAAGCCAGTTTGGGCAAAATTCCTCAAATTCCGACACTGGAGACACTTGGTGGATCACATAGTTGTTCGTTGCGAGTGCGGTGAGACACTACGAGTGAAGATGCAGCATGCCGGGCGTGGTGGGCAATGTAGAGGCTGTCGTCGGGACATTTCGATCCCTTCGTCGGATGTCATCGAGCGGAATCTGGGCCGCGAGATCTCGATGGCCGATCTGTCGACTCTGAGCGAGTCCTCGACTGTGGATGACAGCGGTGAGAAGCCTGATGCCGCACCTGCCAGACCCGCTTGGATGTCATCAAAAAGTGCGGACTCTGTTCCGGACAAACCGTCGAAGCAATCCAGACTGCGCGCATCCGAGTCTGGACGAGAATTCGTTCAACAGGAACAGGTCCAAGGTGAGCGCAGCGAAGTTCAGGAGCCGTTGCAGCAGCCGCGACGCGAGAGCGCGTCATCTACTCCCGCAATCGATGGCTACAGGATCAGTAAGGAACTGGGCCGAGGCGGAATGGGAGTTGTCTACAAGGCCTTCCACGAGAAGCTGAAACGAGACGTAGCGCTCAAGATGGTCAAGGTGGGCGACAACAAGCAGATCAGCGAACGACAACTGGGACGGTTTCAGTCCGAGGCCGAGGCGGTCGCCCGCATGCGTCATCCCGGTATCGTGCAGATCTTTGACATCGGAACATCGCAGGCGTCGACGTACTTCTCGATGGAGTATGTTGATGGTGGCAGTCTGGAAGACAGGATTTCGGACAGCGAGCTCACTGTCATGGAGTCAGCCGAGATGGTGATGCGTCTGGCTGAGGCGATGAACTATGCCCATCAGCAGGGCGTCATTCATCGTGATCTTAAGCCAGCCAATGTCCTTCTGACTGAAGAGGGCACGCCAAAAATTACAGATTTCGGCCTGGCGAAGCAGGCGTTCGAAACGGAATCCGTGCAGGATGACGACGGCGTGCGTGAATCAGGACCTGGTCGAAATCACACGCGCGATGGCAGGATTCTGGGAACCCCGCAGTACATGTCTCCGGAACAGGCGGCTGGTCAATCGTCGCAGGCAGGTACTGCCGCCGACATATATGCGCTCGGCGCCATTCTGTACTGTCTACTTTGCGGTCGACCGCCTTTCGAAGGTGCAACGCTTGACGAAACACTTCGGCAAGTTCGAGAAGACGATCCAGCCCCGCCCTCTACTCTTGGGGCAGTCCCACTTGATCTGAACGCAATCTGCCTCAGATGCCTCCAGAAGGTCCCAGAAGATCGCTATGCCACGGCCCAGGCACTGGCCGACGACTTGCAGCATTTTCTGAATGGCGAACCGGTTACTACGCGGCCTGTTGGACCGGTGGAACGACTTGTGAAATGGGCGAGACGCCGACCTGCAATCGCAGGTCTGACAACAGCAGTGCTCGTCGCAGTTGTCGCTGGTTCCGCAATCGCCAAATATTTCGCCATGGAAACCGAGTACCAACGGGGGCTTACAGCCGAGACAGAAAAAAGAGAAGAGAAGGCGAACGACCTTGCCAGAATAAAAGCTCTCGAAGCAACGCAGAAAGGAATACTAGCCGAGGAATTCAAAGAAAAGGCGACCAATGAAGGGTTGCGAGCAGACACGAAGACTCAGGAAGCGCTGACCCAAACGGCAATTGCCGAGCAGAAAACAGAGCTGGCTGAGAAAGAATCAGATCGAGCCGACCTGACGGCCTACGCTGATCATCTCAATCTGGCTCAACGTGACTGGAAGAACGCAGACATCGGTACGTTGTTGAAAAGACTGGAGCAGACAGAACCGCAGGGCAGCGAGGACGAGGACCTGCGAGGTTTCGAATGGCACTATTGGAAGCGCATCTGTCGTGCTGACCAGTTCACGATCGATGCTGGCTCGCTCGCCGCGTTCAGTCCAGACGGCTTCCAGATCGCGTCGCCGGTTCAATTCAGCAGTGTCGGTTTGTGGGACACGGCTACTGGCAGGAAGACCCTCGAGTTCACTCCGGACGGACACCCCAACGCAGTTCGCAGCGTCACCTTCTGCTCTGAAGCGAAGCGACTTATTTCTAGCGGATGGGGACGATTCGACGTGTGGGATCTGGGTACTGAAAAGAACCTGTTCAACGTTTCGGGCCTGGATGGGTATCTCCGCGGGTCGGCCATCA
>Ga0316208_1001945_pt1 | contig 18016 bp, 12 predicted proteins | sample 3monopyrite_MG_FD_204944 | JGI IMG/M metagenome (GOLD analysis project Ga0316208, IMG submission 204944) | Microbial mat bacterial communities from mineral coupon in-situ incubated in ocean water Damariscotta River, Maine, United States -... | ecosystem: Environmental > Aquatic > Marine >...
CCGGAAGCCGAAGGCGCCCGCGTTTCAGACGCTGGCACGCATTCAAAACACCATCGCCTGCGGCTTCGGGTCAAACAAGGCAACGGAAATCGGGAAGTTAATTCGGGACTGATCCTAAGTAACCCGACGCGTCAGTTCTTAAGTTGCGCGTTTTGAGTCGCGAAGCGACGGCAGCAGATAGCCCACGGCGTCAGCCGTGGGAAAAGGCTTTCGCGGCTTCGCCGCTTGCAAAATGCGCAACTTCAAAACTCACGTGTCGGGCTACCAATGGAAAGTTAATTCGAAGACGTTCTCAAGCGGTACGTTGTTCCCGCTCCGCGTTCGGAACAACTCGCCGGTCAGCTCCGTCTTCGTCTTCCATGCCGACCGGTGTGTAGTCGACTCCGCCGGTTTCTGCCAGACGTGACATGATGAGATCGGTGACTTTGTTGAGAAGTTCCGGCCTTGGTTTTTGTCCGTGGAATTCTGAGAGGTCAATCGGATCGCCATACGTCACTCGCACGCGGCAGCGACTGACGAACGGATCGATCATGCCGTTGACCGGTTGCGGAGCGTCGTGAATGAACACGGGGTAAACCTTGACTTTACTCTTCAACGCAAGAAACGCGACGCCCGGATTCGCAGACCGCAGCCGAGTTCCCCAGTTGATGCCGCCTTCGGGGAACACTCCCACAAGTTCGCCGTTTTTGAGACGCCGGAGTGCCTCACGAGTCGGAGCCATGTCCTGACCGTTTCGATCGACGGGAATCGATCGCATGGTTCGGACCAGCCAGCGCATCCCTGGAACGTTGCAAAACTCACTGGCTGTTAGAAATCCGGCCACTCGAACTTCACGAGATTCTACGGTTGAATCGCCGCGAAGATGGTGGTTCGTCCAGATCATCATCGGGTCAATCGGGCTGCGATGATTGGCAACGATTAAGCCGCTTCCCTCGGCGGGCAACGTGCTGGGGCCGTTGTTGCAACGCCAGCGAAAGATCAGCCCGCCATAAAGCCGTTGAATAACGTAGAGGAGCCAGACTCCCCACCCGTCACGGCAGTGACGGATGCTGCGAACGATCAGCGCGACAGCGATGGCTGAATAGACGGCCAGAGTCAGCATTGCCGCAACTTCCGAATCCATTTCAGCAGCGTCTCCTGGAAATTACGCGAATCAGAGAACGACTTGTAAGTTAAGGAACGTGTTCAGAATAACTTCCCGAATTGACAATGCAGAAATTAACCACAGAGGCACAGAGAACACAGAGTTTTCCACGGGAGATGTTTCTCTGTGATCTCTGTGCCTCTGTGGTTAGAAATCTTCACGACGAAACAAGGAAGTTATTTCAGACACGTTCCTAAGTGGCCATGAACCGCCGATGGCGTCGCAGGCCGCAGATAATAGACTCGACCGTGTCGATCAGCCAAATCATGTTTTGGCGGAGAGCGTTGCAGGCGGCTCAACGCCGGCCGGTTGAGCTGACGCCTCGGTTACGATACACCGCTGACTGATTCCGTTACTTTTTGCTGTTTGATCGTTGAAATTCCGTGCCGGTCGGATCGGTGATAATACATATAAAGAGATAGAGCCATGCCGCAACCTGTTCGAGCGATCGCGGTTCTCAACGCCGTCGTCATCGTTTTTGCCGGATTCGGTCTGAACGATGCTCCCGCAGCGGATCGGTGGGAGTTCCCGATCCGGTTCTCGAAGAGCGTTCGTGAGACACCGTACTCCGGACGGGTCTATCTGATCTTTACGAAACGCGATCGCGAGCCTCGCCTTGGACCGAGCTGGTTCAGCCCCGAGCAGTTTGTTTCGGCAGAAGTCAAAAACTGGGCGCCGGACACTCCATTAACAATTGCCAGCGGAGCCTCGTCATCGCCCGGCGTGTCTGACACGTTGCGGTCGTACCCGGAAGCGTTTTCGGCACTTGACCTGACGGGATGTCGCGTCCAGGCGGTCGCTCGGTTCAACCCCTGGCAGCGGGAAATCGGCAAGGGAGAAGGCAACGGCTTCAGCGCAACGGCGACCGTCGCGGCTGAAGGGAAACAGCCAGAACTGGTCATCAACGCGCGCGTTCCGAAGAAGGAGTTTCAGGAGACTCAGTGGTCGAAACTGTTGAAAGTGAAATCGAAACTGCTGAGCGACTTTTACGGTCACGACGTTTTCATCCGAGCGGGCGTGACCGTTCCTGCCAGCTATGCAGCCAACCCTGACCGACGTTACCCGACCATCTTTGAGGTGCCAGGCTTCGGCGGCGATCACACCTATCGGGCGAGCGGCCAGGCTCCGGTCGAATTAGGCGACGACGGCGTCGAGTTTATTCGGGTGATGCTGGATCCGAGTTGTCCGCGCGGGCATCACGTTTTCGCAGACTCGGCGAACAATGGCCCGCGTGGGCAGAGTCTGGTCGACGAATTCCTGCCGGCGTTCGACAAGCAGTATCGCAGCATCGCCAAACCGACGGCACGTTTCGTGACCGGGCATTCGTCAGGTGGCTGGAGCAGTCTTTGGATCCAGGTGACGTATCCGGAACGTTTTGGCGGAGTGTGGAGCACGGCTCCGGACCCGGTTGATTTTCGCGACTTCCAAAGGATCAACCTCTACGCGGCGAACGAGAATATGTATTCGACGGCTGAAGGGAAGCCGCGACCGTTGGCTCGAATCGGAGGACAGGTTCGGCTGTGGTACAAAGGCTTTGCCGACATGGAGTGGGCACTCGGGCCGGGCGGACAGCTGCACAGTTTCGAGGCCGTCTTCGGACCGCGCGGTGAAGACGGAAAGCCGAAGCTGGTCTGGGACCGGGAATCTGGCAAAGTCGCCACGGAAGTTGCGAAGACCTGGGAGAAGTATGACATCCGGTTGATCCTTGAAAGCAACTGGAAAGAACTCGAACCAAAGCTGAGAGGCAAGCTGCACGTTTTCATGGGCGACCAGGACACGTTTTATCTTGAAGGCGCGACCGTCCTGCTGAAGGAGTCGCTGGCAAAACTCGGCAGCGATGCACGAGTTGAAATCATCCCCGGCCGCGACCACTTCAACCTGTTGCCACCGGAGCTTCAGGTTCGCATCCGCAGCGAGATGGTTGCCGCGTTTCGAAAGCATCACCCAGACGGTCGATGATCAGTTTGCACTCGTTTCTCGACCTAAGGATTGGATACAGGTGTCGTTGCCGACGCTGCCAGCGTCGGTCCGAAGCTGGCAGCTTCGGCAACGTCCCTTGAGCTGGGAGCAGCCGGCAAAGTTTCCCCAAACTACCTTTTTGCTCTGACCGGTAACTTTTACTCAACCGGAACCGGCTCGACTTCCGATATCGCTATGAAGATGGCGCGGTTCTGCGCGCGTTTTCGTCTCCTGTCGCGGTTTAACGGAAGAAACGCAAGATGGGTCGTTTAGTGAAAGCGTTCTCGAAAGATGACAACGGCGAGGACTCGGCGACTGTCGAGGCTCAGTTTCTGCGAGAAGCTGGTGCGCTCGCCGCTCGGATTCAGCAGGAGCTGCAGGCTGAAGACGGCAAGTCTGGGCATGAGCAGCCGCCTTCCGCTGACGGTGCCAACTCGGGCGACGGGGCTGTCAGTTCTGGTGAGCCGTCTGCCTCGGATTCTGGTCGTCGTCAGTTGGGCCGCGATGTGAATTCGGAACTCGACCGCGAATGGGCTCGGATGAGCGATTCTGCAGCGACCGGCGAAGTGACCCCCGATGGGCTCCGCATTTTTACTGGCGCGGACGAGCCAGCAGCTTCTGAAGGTGCAACGTCCAAGACGAACGCAAGCGCCGAGGAAATTCGGCGGGAACTGATGGAAGAACTGGCTCAAGAACAGAGTCGATGGACGGAGCGGCATGCCATGCAGGTACGATCGATCGAGGAGCAGACCCGGCAGCTGGCTCAGGTGGATGCAGAGGTCGAACTTCGTGAACAGGATTTGGATCGCCGCGAAAGAGCGCTCGACGCAAAGGCTCGTGAACTGGCCTCGAAGGCCGAGACTGAAGTTCGCAGCCGGATCTCTCGCGACTGGGAATCCACTCAGAACGAATTGGAACGGCTGGCGTCGGAAGTTCGAGTTCATGCCAACCGAGCGTCTCAGTACGAAGCGGAACTGGCCGAAGTTCGGCGCGAGCACGCCACCGAACTGGACGGCCTTCGCAGTCAATTGAACCTTCACGACGATTCCAGGGCGGATCGTGCCCGGTCGGTTATCGACGAATGTGATCAGCGAATGGCCGAGTTGACGGCACAGAGAGCGGCGTGGCAGACGGAGCAGTCTCGACGACGGGAAGAGCTCGCTCGCGAACGGCTCGAACAGCGAGATGAAGCAAGGCAGCAGCGCGACGCACAACTGGCCGAGCTGACTTTGCTGCGAGAAGACTTCGAGAAGGAACGCGATTCGACGATAGATCGTTTAGACCGTGAGCGCCGAGAATGGAATGAAAAGTTCACTCGCGAGCAGGATGAACTGCTGGATCTGAAACAGGCAGTAGACAATGAAGTCAAACTTGTGCGTGCCGATGCTGCCCGCGAAAAGGCCGAGTGGGAGAGTCACCAGGAACACATGCGGACGGCACTTCGTGAAGAGCAGGCGAGTGCTCAGGAATTGCTCAACGCAAGAATGACCGATGCGGAGCGGCTGAAGATTGAACATACGGCGACGTTCGAAAACCTGAGAAAAGAATTCGAATCGGAACGCGCCGCGTGGCACCGTGAACGCGGTCAGGAAGCGGCCATTCTTCAGGCCGAAAGAAGCGAACTCGAAACGGAAGCTGATCGGCTACGAGCGGAACGAAGCTTGATCGAAGCTGAACGGCAGCAACTCGCTGGCGATTTCGAACGTCAACGCGCCGAGCATGACGAAAGTCTCCGAGCGTCGCGGCAAAGTCATCAGGCGTCGCTTCAGCAGACCGAGCAGGAATCGACCAACCGGCAACGTGTTCTCGCCGAGAATTTTCAGCAGCAGCAGAACGAGCTGGCTGCGCGCATGCAGCAGGCTGAGCATGAGATTCGCACTGGGAGAGAGTTGTGTGCTCGTCAGATCGCTCAGGATAAAGAGCGATTTTCGCAGACTTGTGAACTGCACGAAGCCGAACTGGAGCGGGCTCGTGCTGAGCTGAACGTGCAGCGGCAGCAGTTGGAACGCGAGAAGCTGGAATTCGCGGACGAGTTGTCGCGAACACGAGAGCAGACAGCGAAGGAACGAAGTGTCATCCGAAACAGCCTCAGTCACATGGATGCTCAACTTCGAGTGGCGGCTACCAGTTTGCTTCCCGAAATCGCCACGGCGGTTGCGCCTCAAGCATTCACCGAACCGGTTGACGAGATCTCGGACTCTTCGGAGGTTATCGAGGACGGCATGGAATTGCCGGAATCTGAGAACGCCGACGCGACGCAGACCGCAGCCTGGGAGCCCGGTAAGGAAGCGACGCTGGTCGAAACGACTTCGAGTGACTTGATTCGACGTTTTGACACTCCGACAGAAACGGGCGGTGTCGCTGGCCTGGAGCGTCGACCTCGCATCGCAACCCACGGCGTACTTGCTCAGGCAACGTCAGACGCGATGGCTGCGGAAATTGTCTACGAGGATGCGGATCGGCAAACCGAATGGGTCGGCACAGTCGCGACTCGGACTGAAGAGGTGATTGTCGGGACAGCCGACGAGGAGCAACAGGACGGACGTCGACAGGCGTTGGAAAGTTACCGCTCCAAGCTCAGCGGTCTGCAGGCTCAGCTGAGGCAATTGTCGACTTCTCCGGAGAATTCCGACAGCGACCTGTCCGATGACGCCGCTGTTTAGCACTTCAGTGATAGTCGTTTTGGCCTCGTAAGAATTCAATCGTTGAAATCAGGTGACGCTGCCATGCATCGAATTCGGAACCTCACTCTGCTCGCAGTCGCGTGGGGACTTCTTCTGTCGACGATGGTTGGATCGGTTTCTGTCGACGCCGCTGTGCAGGACGCCGCTGTGCAGGACGCCGCTGTGCAGGACGCTGATGGGCCGTCGACACTCGTGAACCCGACGGCAACCACCAGGCCGACGACTGCAGCATCGGAAGATACTTCTGCGGAGACGGATGGCTCCGGGGCGTCTTCTCAGAATGAGTCGAGTATTCCAGTGTGGATTCTTTGGACGCTTGGATTTGTCGAGGTATGGCTGGTCGGTTGGATCGGCGTCTGGTCAGTGGCTCTGGTTGGCGCTCGGCGCTTCCTGTTTGAAGTCGACTCGTCATTGCGAAACGTAATTCTCGGGCGAATTCCCTTCGGAGGAGGTTCGCCGCTGACGCTCGCTCATCTCACACTGGCCCGAGCCTTTGCACAGCACCCGTGGGTGGCTGACGAGTGGCTGAATCGGCATTCGCCCGCGATTACAGACTGGCTGTCGATTGACAGCCGGGGAGTTGAACCGAGCGATCGAGATATTCTGGTTCGAATCGACGGACAAGCGATCGCCATCGCGGACGCCCCGACTTTTCGAGCGATCCTTCCCGAGACGCCATTTGTCCTGGCTCTCCACGGAGAAGGACGCAAGTGGAACGAACGTGTTCTGAACATCGTGCTCGGTCAGTCGATGCATGTTGAGCGAGCCGGACGGCTGATGTCTCACCGAACGATTCCCGTCGTGCTTGATCGAAACTGCGTTGAGCGATTCCAGTTGAAGGGAAAACCTTCGGGCGACATGCGTTACTGGCTGCAGGTCGTACGCAATGAACTTTGCCGAGTTCCCGGACTGGCCGCGAGTCTCGACGACGATCTAATGATGAACCTGGTAAAGTCTCGACGGCTTCTTCCGATCGTCGATCAGTGGAGTCAGACGCCGGCTGGTTTTCAGAATGACCTTCAGACAGCCGTGAGTTCTGGCGAACTGCCCTGCCTGGTCGCCATCGACGACAGCGACACCGTCGCGGAGATTAACGGCGTCATCCGTGCCCGTTCGTTGAAGTCTCCCGAGCTTGCGGGACATGTTCCGACGCATATTCCGTCCCGCACGATGGAAAGTGGACCAGGATCGAAAGCCGCCCGGGAGATCAGTTTGTCGCTGACACCGCGAAGATTCGATAAGAATGCCGTGCCACTTCTGGTGCGAAGTCTGGAAGACTCAGTTGCTGATGTTCGAATGGCGGCTGCTCAGACGCTGGGCGGGTTGGGAACTTCGGCTCGTGAAGCCGTCAGTCACCTGACGACGCTGTTGAATGATCCAGTCACGGCGTGTCGACAGGCGGCGGTCAACGCACTGGGGGCAATCGGTCCCGATGCTGCTGCGGCGACGGAGTCACTGACGAAAGCGACCGAGAATGATCACCGGAAAGTGCGAGCGGCCGCGTGTCGAACTCTGGGAGCGATCGGACGTCCTGACGGCAACGTGCTGAACGCACTCGTCACAGCCATGAACGACAAAGACGCAGCGGTGAGATCTCAGGCCGCACGATCGCTGGGCGGATTGCGTGTCGGACGACCGGACATCGTGACGGCGCTGGCCGGAGCTTTGTCAGATGAGTCGGCTGAAGTTCGGAGTCGCGCCGTTTGTGCGATTTCGGCAATCCCTGAAGCGATCAACGAGTCCATCGGTGCCGTCGTGGCTGCAGTTGCGGACCCCGTCGCTGAGGTTCGACGCGAAGTCGTGGCTGCTCTCGGGAATGTCAGTCGGTCGCGCAGTGCCATCGTCCAGACCCTGGTTCATTCTTTGAGCGATCCTGATGCCGAAACGCGCTCCCGTGCCGCGACATCGTTGTCACGTTTCGGACAGGAGTCGCGTCCAGCCATTCCGCAGCTCGCCCGATTGATTGGAGACTCGGTCGCAGAGGTCCGCCGATCTGCAGTCCAGGCCCTGGATTCAATCGGTGTCCCAAGTCTGGAATCCGTTTCCGCTCTCGAAGAAGCAACTCGCGATACCGACGTGAGCGTTCGGTCTGCCGCGACGGCTGCCCTGGAACGGGCGATGCCGGTAGCGGCTGTGGCCTGATTGTTCACGAGAGAATAGGTGGTCACGGCGACCGGAAGATGCGTCTCACGGAGTTCGCTGGTTTGCGTTTAGAATCTGCACTTCACGCCGCTTTACGACACCTGACTCTATCTGCAGCCACTCATGCAAACGTACCGGGTTGAACTCGACAATTTCAAAGGACCGTTGGACCTGCTTTTGTATCTGGTCCGACGGGACGAACTCGATCCACTTAATCTGCCGCTGGCCAGCATCGTGCATGAGTTTGAGCAGTTCATTGACCTGCTCGAGTTTCTGGACCTGGAGATGATCGGCGACTTCGTCGTCATGGCGAGTACGCTGGTCGAGATTAAGAGTCGGATGGCTTTGCCGGTTCCCGAGGAAGACGATGGTCCCGAGGGAGAAATTGTTGACGACGATCCGAGCAGCGATCTGATCAAAAGGCTGCTGGAGTATCGGAAGTACAAACAGGCGGCATCGGCGTTGGAAGAGCACGCTGCCGAATGGCAGGAACGTTACCCGCGTCTTTCGAGCGACCGACCGCGAGTTGGCAATGAACCGGCGGCTGACTTGATCAAAGAGGTCGAGCTGTGGGACCTGGTCAGCGCTCTTGCCCGGGTGCTTGAGAAGAAGATTCTCGAGCAGGAATCGAAGATTCGCGACGACGACACACCGATCCACGTCTACGTCGAACAGGTTGGAACGTTGGTCAGGGAGAAAGAACGAGTCGCGTTCACATCGTTGTTTGACGATGCGATTCGCAAAAGCCAGATCGTGGGCATCTTCCTGGCGATTCTGGAATTATTGCGGCATCACAGCTTTCGTGCTGAGCAGGATTCGGATTTCGGCGAAATCTGGGTGATGCCGCCGCTGTCAGACGCTTCGCGGGACGAAGGACGGCTGACTGATCAGGCAACCGAAGCCGGCGACTCCACGACCGATGACGATTCCGAGGAAGAATCCGATCAGTAGGTCACGCTTTTCCTGACTGAATCCGAACCTCAACTACTTTCCTGCCGCTAAGGAATGTGTCTTAAATAACTTCCTTGTTTCGTCGTGAAGACTTCTAACCACAGAGGCACAGAGATCACAGAGAAACATCTCTCATGGAAAACTCTGTGTTCTCTGTGCCTCTGTGGTTAAGTTCTGCATTGTCAATTCAGGAAATTATTCCCAACACGGTCCTAAGAATTTTGTCTGGCAGAGTCTGACCTACCCGGAATCGCTGAACGGACTCTTACTCGGAGCCCGCCGACACTCACTTGAACGCTGAATAGTAGTCCTTACAGTCTGCGGTCATGTTTCCATCACTTGGATGTGAGTTGTAAAATGACCGAATCAACGACTGAATCTCCCCTTGTGGGAGTCATCATGGGAAGCCGTTCTGACTGGGAAACCATGAAGAATGCGGCCGATATGCTTGAGCAGTTCGGAGTTCCGCACGAGTGCCGAGTGGTTTCCGCTCATCGGACGCCGCAATGGATGGCGGAGTATGCGGAGTCGGCCGTCGGACGTGGCTTGAAGGTGATTATTGCCGGAGCGGGTGGCGCTGCCCATTTACCGGGCATGGTTGCTTCGCAGACCGTGCTGCCTGTGCTGGGCGTGCCAGTTCAAAGCCGAGCACTCCAGGGGCTCGATTCGCTTCTTTCCATCGTTCAGATGCCGGGCGGAATTCCAGTCGCGACACTGGCCATCGGAGCGGCCGGTGCTAAGAACGCTGGGCTGCTGGCGGTCAGAATTCTCGCAACTTCCGACGATGACTTACGAGCTGCTCTCGAAAAATTCAGCCGGGACCAGACCGAATCAATTCTTGCTGACTCATACCTATGACGAACCCAATTCTTCCCGGAGCCACTCTTGGTGTGCTCGGCAGCGGTCAACTCGGGCGGATGTTTGCAATCGCAGCCCGCCGACTCGGCTATCGCGTGCATGTTTACTCGCCCGATGTCGACACTCCTGCCGGGCAGGTCGCTGATCGCGAGTTTTCAGCCGCGTACGATGATCTTGAGCAGCTCGGCGAGTTTGCTCGGAGCGTTGATGTTGTCACGTTCGAATTCGAAAATGTGCCCGCAGCGGTGACCGACTGTATTCAGCAGCACTGTCCGGTTCACCCATCAGGATATGTATTGTCGGTCGCTCAGAACCGAATCCGCGAGAAGTCGACACTTCGAGACGCCGGGCTGGACGTACCGGATTTCCGCGAAGTCACATCGGCAGACGAATTGAGAACTGCGGTATCGAAATTGGGGACTCCATCGGTCCTCAAGAGTGCCTCCGACGGTTACGACGGTAAGGGACAGGCAGTCGTCCATGATGCGGATCAGGTCGACGAAATCTGGACGGCACTTGCGACTGAGCAGGCCATCCTGGAACAGTTTGTTGATTTTGAGTGTGAACTTTCCGTGGTGGGGGCCAGAAATACTCAAGGCGACTTCGTCCATTATGGACCGTTTCGCAATTCACACACGAATCACATTCTGGATGTAACTGTGTGTCCGTCCGGATTGTCGGTCAATGTAAACGAACGTGCCATTGGCGTTGCGCGTCAGGTATTCGAATGCCTGGGGGTTGTCGGCGTCTTGTGTGTGGAATTGTTTGTGACAAAGGATGGTCAGATTCTCATCAACGAGATTGCGCCTCGTCCGCACAACTCCGGGCATCTGACAATCGATGCACACAGAACCTGCCAGTTCGAGCAACAGGTTCGAGCAATTTGTGGGTTACCACTCGGTGATGCCTGTCAGCATGCAGATGCGGCGATGGCCAATCTGCTCGGTGATTTGTGGAATCACGCGGAGCCGAATTGGGAGGCGTTGCTGACCTGTGACGTAAAATTGCACCTTTATGGGAAAGCCGAAGCACGTCCTGGTCGCAAAATGGGGCACGTCACCGCGCTTGGGAATTCAATAAGTGATGCTGACAGAGATGTACGCGAAGCACGCAAAAGTCTGCTGAACAAGTAGCGAGAGTGTTACTTCGCACATTTGTATTTCGTGTCAAGCAAGCATGAAATAAGTACTGCCTGGGTGCAAAATACCTCCGGACGACGTCAATTCGTTTGTGTTCGAGGTGTGTCTTCGCTAAGTATGTGGCCACTGATCGGGCATCACAAATACTTGTCTCTGTGAATTGACTCTGTGTGAAACAGAGCGGCAGAGATTTCTAATCTTATCGGAGTTTGAAGTAATGGCGAAAAAAGGCGTGAAACGCGATGGCAGCAAGAGCCAGTCAATTCAGGATTATTTGAAAGCAAATCCCGGAGCCAACTCAAAGACTGTCAAAGATGATCTGGCAAAGACTGGGCTGAGTGTTTCGGAAGGGCTTGTGAACAAGGTTAAGTATTCGAAGCCTGCCAAAAAGAAGACGGGAGGCCGCAAAGCGACCACTCGTAAGGCGGCAGCTCCAAAGACGGCAGCTCCAAAGACGGCAGCTCCAAAGACGGCAGCGACTCGCCGAGGTCGTCCGGCTGCTGGCGGTGTCAACATGAGCGACGCCATTCGCGACTTCATCGCTGCAAATCCATCGGCGACGCGACCGGAGATTCGAAACACATTGCAGGCCCAGGGAGTTGCTGTTTCAAACTCTTTGGTCAACGCAGTTTTCATGAAGGTCAAGATGGGCGGCGGCAAGTCGGCCAAACGTGGACCAGGACGTCCGAAGGCTGCGCCTCGCGCTGCCGCACCAGCGTCGTCTGGCGGCAACATGTCGGCTGCTGAACTGATCAACGCAAAACAGTTGGTCGATCAGCTCGGCGGGATCGACAAGGTTCGCGACGCTCTCTCGCTGTTGGAACAGCTCCAGTAGTACGAAGCTCGACTGACCACAGAATTCAAACAGGTCTGCCGGAGAAATCTCCGGCAGACCTGTTTCGCGTTTGGAGTACGGCGTCGACGACGGATGCATCAGACGCGTTGAGCTATTCGGTTAAATGGAGAGTTGGAGTCGCCGCCGTTTCACGAAATTGTCCAATTGTCCAGGCATCAACTCCGGCTTCGTGCAGATGATCGTGCAACTGCTGTTCTTTCTCCGGAGGAACCGAGAGGAGAAGTCCCCCGGATGTTTGTGGGTCAAACAGCGCCGCAAATTCGGGCAGGCTCGTCATTTTTTCGTTGGCGCATTTCGTTCTCACGGCGACTTCACGATTCGCTGGAGCGAGCGTGCTTTCGAGACCCTCCTGAAGTAGTTGCATTGCCCCAGGGAGTAATGGCAGGTCGCTGAGTCGCACATTTGCGTCGAGGTTGCTGGCCTCCAGAATTTCCAGCAAGTGCCCGGCCAGTCCAAAGCCGGTCACATCCGTGACTGCATTGGATTTGACTTCTCGGGCAACGACAGACGCCGCCTCATTGGACTTCAGCATGGAAGCCAGCAGGCTGTCGACCCACTCGCCGTGAGTTCGAGCCTGGGGAATCCCTGCCAGTAGCGTGCCGGTTCCAAGTGCCTTGGTCAGAATCAGCACGTCGCCAGGTTGGGCATCGGACTTCAGCAGGGCGGGTTCTCCGTCGAGCACCCCCATGACGGTAAAGCCAACAGTCAGCTCCGCAGACTCGGTTGTGTGGCCACCGAGTAGCTCGACTCCGCATCGGTCGAATTCGTAGAGGCTGCCGGAAAGCACCTGATAGAGCAGCTCAGTCTGTTGACGCGGCTCCCCTTCCTGGATCTGGACCATGGCCAGTGCCTGTGTTGGCTTGCCGCCGGTCGCCCAGATATCGCTGAGAGAGTTTAAGGCGGCGACTCGCCCAACGAGCCACGGATCGTCCATGAATCCTTGAAAGAAGTCGATCGTAATCATCTCGGCTGGCGACTTCGGATCGAGCATCGCGGCATCTTCGGGATGCTTCACCGCGTTGTGTTGCCGATCGGGATGTTGCTTACCGATGCGCTCCAGTGCCGCGCGAAGAACTCCCGCTCCAGCCTTCCCGCCGCAGCCGCGACAACGCATCGTCGGACGCGGTTGGTTTTCCCTCCGGGATCGCGATGCCGGCACCGGCATGTCTTCCATGCTTTCGTACTTCTGGTACATCCGCATGAACTTACGATCGATGTGGTCTTTCAACTGCCAGGCCCAGCGACCGTGGGCTGAGATACTCTTGAAATCGAGGAACGAACCACCTTCGCCGTCGGCGAGCAGCGACAGGAATCCGGGTTGCGGGACGTACGGCTTCAGCGTCTGGCCGCTCAGGAAACGCTGCAGGTTCTCCCACAGAAATGGACCTTCGCGAACTGCGTAAACGCCGGATTTCCGGACTGGCGAATCAATCAGTGTCGCCGAATCTCCAACCGCGAAGATCGGTTTGTCGTCGATTGCTTGAAGCGTGTTCCGGACTGCGAGGAAACCATCGTCGCCTTTGGCGAGGGGAATACTCTCAATCAGTGCTGGGGGGGTCGCGCCAGTTGCCCAGATGACGATGTCGGCATCGATCGTTGCGCCGTCGGAAAGTTTGACACTATCATCAGCGACATCTTCAACGCGGACGTTCGATTTAATGGCGATGTTTCTATGGCCGAAGTGTTCCGTTACTTTTCGAATGGTGCCCGGCAGGTAGCCTCGCAGTACGCTCTCGCCAGAGTTGATCAGCGTGACTTGAGCGGCGAGTCCTTCAGACTTCAATCGTGCTTCCAGGCAAAGGGATACCTCGACACCGGCCGCGCCTCCGCCAACGACTGCGACCTGAAGCGGTATCTGCTTTCCGCTGTGCCGAATTGAGGTCTTAATTTCTGCGAGACGTGCGTCGAGTCGATCACGGAATGTGGCCATTGGTTTGATGGGCAGAAACGCGGCACAGTCCGCCCACTGATCGGCTCTGGCTGGCACTGACCCAATTCCAACCGAAGCCACATCGAATCGGATCGGTGGGCGATTGGCGAAGTTCACGCGTCGGCCGTCGGGATCGAGGCCGACTACTTCCTCGATGATCACCCGAACTCCGATCGGAGCCGCGAATCGATACAGGTCGATGGCCATCTCGTCAGGTTCGTAGAGTCCTGCGAGCGTGCCAGGCAGCATGCCGCTGTACGTGGCTCGGCTGAACGGGCTGATCAAAGTCAGGCGAGTATCAGGAATCGGGGCCATCTTCCACATGCGCACGATGTGCATGTTGGTATGGCCGGCTCCGATCAACACGATGTCGCGGCTGGCGAGTCGTTCGTCCATGGTCAATTCGCAGCAGCCTTATCCAAACAGTTTGTGAGCTTCGGTGTATTTCAATCGTCGAGCGCGGACGAGTCCGCCTTCCAGCGTTTCGCCATTCGGGTCGACGTAAACTCGACCAGTTGGCAACGCACTTCCCGGTCGGCAACCCAGCACGTGGATGTTGAAGATGAAGGCGGATTCGCTGGTCGCTTTGAACCAGTGAATGTTGTCTTTGTAGTCCGAGACGGTTGACGTTCCGCCGGGCTTGAATGGTGCGTCGATGGTCGGGCGAATGATCAGGTGTTTGGCTTCGTCTTCGATCCGATCGTAATGCCGACCGTGCAGCTCGCCTTTCAGAACCAGGAAAGCCGTCGCCATATTGTTGTGCCCATGCGGGATGACGGACTGACCTTTCTTGATCGCAAAGATCTGTGTGCCGAACACCAGCTTCTTCGGCAGGCCCTCGACTTCAGGAAACTTCGGTCGCAGGCTACGGGCGCCGTGATCAACGAACTTCAGATCCTTTGTCAGACTCTTGAAGTCGACAAACTTCATGAGTTCGTCGATTTCGATCTGGCCGTAGAGCTCTTCGACTTTCTTCTGCCAGCCAACCTGACTGATTCGCTGCTCTTTGACGTCGCCCGCAAGTTCATTCAGGCCGGCCAGCCACTTGGCTGTGATCGGGCTGACGTCTGCTGACCAGGCATCGCGGGCGAAAATAGTTTCAAGCAGCGAGAGTGTCAGCAGCGACTGAACGCCGGCCTTTCCGAAATCTCGACGCGTTACGTTCGATGGTTCTGTCATGGCAGAGCTTTCCGAGGTTGGCAGACTGGCGGTCCGGTCGCAGCGACAGGAACGGATGCATCGAGTTTAGCGGAATTCTGCCGTTGGTCAGTAGTCCGACCGGAGGAATGACTGGGTGAGTGTGGAGTAGCGGTTTGACTGTTCGGCTCGCCGACCTAGGTTTCAGGCAACTTGTTTCGGAATCTTCGCATCGATCGGAAGTCGCTCATGGCTGGCAGGATTAATAAACGCGAGTTGCTGCGTCGGACGCTTTCCGCCAGTGGCGGGATCAAGGTGCTCGAGTCGCTGCCTGTCTGGAACGGGTTGCTCGTTCTTAACTATCACCGAATCGGCACACCGACTGACGCAAAGTTAGACGAAGCTCTTTGGAGCGCGACTCAGGAAGATTTCGACGCGCAGGTCAAACTGCTGAAGACTGGCTTCGACGTGATCGGTCTTTCGGAATTGCCCACGGCTCTTCATGACCTGAAATCAGCACACGGTCGGCCGTGGAATTCGTCGCGATTTGCGATGATCACGTTCGACGATGGCTACGTCGATAACTACGAACTCGCATTCCCGGTTCTGACGGCGAATGACGCGAAGGGAGTCTTCTTCGTCGCCACTGGCTTCATCGACGAACCTCGACTGGCCTGGTGGGACGAGATCGCGTGGATGGTTCGGTCAAGCAAACGCGGCACGATTGCACTTCCCGAGAACTGGCTGGACGAACCGCTGGAGCTTGATCAGTCTGACCGGCGAGCTGTCATCAACCGGTTGTTGCGAATTTACTATCGAATGGAAGGAAGCCGGACGGAGCAGTTTCTCAATGGCATTGCTGAGGCGACGGGTTCTGGCCGCGTTTCGCGGGAAGTTGCCGACGGGCAATGGATGTCCTGGGAAATGATCCGTGAGATGAGTGACGGAGGAATGGACTTCGGGGCTCACACCGTGACGCATCCGATTCTGGCAAACCTGACTGCGGAAGAGCAGGGGATGGAGCTTTGTGAATCCCGGTTACGCCTCGAACGGCAGCTGGGTCGACCGATCACTTCGCTGAGCTACCCGGTCGGTAAACGGGAGTCGTTTAACGACGACACGCGAGCAGCGTTGAGCAGCAACGGCTACGACTGGGCGTTCAGCTATTACGGCGGGCATTCGTCGGGGGCTGAAGTCGACCGATATGACATCCCACGTGTCGCTATTGAAAGTGACGTTTCGATGGATGAATTCCGATCCTGTTGCGCTCTGCCTCACATCTTTGCTCGACACTGATTGTGTCAACGACCGACAGCTTTGTTTGAGGTTGCGAAAGAATTGTCCTGGTTACCGGCCTCCCAGCCGGCAGCCCCACCTCTGGTGCGTTTCGCAAGATGGTTAAGCAGCTTCTGTGCCGAACCCTGCACCGCGGCACAGATGCTCGAAAACGCAACGATTCAGGCGTCGCCACACTTGTCGCGTTGAAGCCACACTTGTCGCGTTGAAGCCACACTTGTCGCGTTGAAGCCACACTTGTCGCGTTGAAGATTGTGCCAGAATTCGTTGCAGTTTCTGCAGGGTTCCGTCATGCCGCGTCCATGCTGGATGAAGCCCACAGTCGCGGTACACTTTCACGACTTCGATGGTTGCCTTTGGGATTCGTGAAAACCATCGCCGCCGATCACGTTTAAAAGGCTGACAATGTCTCGTGAATCTGTGTTTGAATCGACGCTGGAGTTTTTCCTGGCTCCGCTTCGAGAGTTTCTTGAAGACAACACCGTCACCGAGATCATGGTCAATGGCTATCAGGAAGTTTACGTTGAACGCGGCGGAAAGCTGTACGAGACGGAGGCGCGGTTTGAAAGCGAAGATGCTCTGATTTCGGCCATTACAAACATCGCTCAGTATGTTGGCCGCGAGATTGATCATGATCGCCCGATTCTGGACGCTCGGTTGCCGAGCGGTTCGCGAGTTCATGCGGTCATTCCTCCGAGTTCTCGAACCGGCACTTATCTGACGATTCGAAAATTCAATCGCGATATTTTCAGTCTCGAAGATTTCGTTCGTCTGGGAAGTATCTCGGCGGAAGCGAAAGAGTTTCTCGAACTCTGCGTGCGAATGAAGAAGAACATCGTTGTGGCCGGCGGGACGGGTACCGGTAAGACGACGATGCTTAATGCAGTGTCAACCGCCGTGCCGGAGAACGAGCGGATCGTCGTCATCGAGGACAGCTCTGAGCTGAAGCTGGCACAGAAACATTCGCTGTATCTCGAAGCTCAGCAGGCCGACAGCTATGGTCGCGGCGGAGTGACGATTCGCGATCTCTTTCGAGCGTCACTGAGAATGCGACCTGACAGAATTATCGTTGGCGAAGTTCGAGGCGGCGAAGCGCTCGACATGGTTCAGTCAATGATCAGCGGCCACACCGGAAGCCTGACGACGGTTCATGCGACCTCGCCACGCGACGCACTGGTGAGGCTGGAAACGCTCTCGCTGATGTCTGACGTCGACATTCCAATCTACGTGGCCCGTGCTCAGGTCGCGTCGGCGATCAACGTCATTGTTCAGTTGTCACGCTTTGCCGACGATGGGTCGCGGAGAGTGACACGCGTGGCCGAAGCGTTTGGGCTTGGGCCAAACAACGAGTACCAGTTCCACGATATATTCGCTTCGCGAATGCGTGGCCGTTCGGAATCCGGCGAGTTGATTTCCGAGTTGGAATTCACTGGCCAGCAGCCAACCTTCGCCAGCGAGCCTTACGAGCAAGGTCTGGAAGGCGACATCAGTCACACGCTGCCGGTCTGGCAGAATCCTGAGCCGTGAGGTCGACCGTTGAAGTGGCACGAGCACGTAGGGTATGTCAAGCGCAGCGCCGGCGTACCATCAGAAATGTAGAACATGGTACGCCGGCGCTGCGCTTGACATACCCTACTCAGGGGCACTCTTTGCAGCGACGCGTGTCTGGTCGCTCCAGAGTCCGCGGCGTGATCGTTTTGCCTCGTCTTCGGCGAGTTTGAAGCGGGCTTTCATCGATCGGTCGAATAGGTGATCAGTCAAATGGGTAGCAAGTGATGCACTTGATTCAGCTGGCGAGGATCAATTCTCGCTGAACCGCATTCTTCCCGTGCGATGCCGTCCGAGCGGGTCTTTAGCGTAGCTGCGGCAGCATGTCTGGCACAGATCAAAGCGGAACGACCTGGGCTCGGCGCCGTCGAG
>Ga0316208_1001948_pt1 | contig 18006 bp, 14 predicted proteins | sample 3monopyrite_MG_FD_204944 | JGI IMG/M metagenome (GOLD analysis project Ga0316208, IMG submission 204944) | Microbial mat bacterial communities from mineral coupon in-situ incubated in ocean water Damariscotta River, Maine, United States -... | ecosystem: Environmental > Aquatic > Marine >...
AGGCGTGCCAGAACCACGCGAGCGAAGCGAGCAAGACCGCGGCGACGATCATGTCGGTGTAAGCGATGTCGAGGATCACGCCCAGCCAGCCGACGGAACCGGTGCCGAGGTAGTAGGAGTCGTACGAGTAGACAGCCTCGGCGGCATAGAACATCGAATCGAAGACAATAAGCACCGAGAGCGGGATCGGGGTCAGCAGCGCGAACCGAGCGATGTGACCGAGCCGGACACCCCGGCTGCGGGCGAGCAAGGCCCACGCGGCCGCGACGAGCACTGTGGTTGCGTGGAACGCGAGCACGACGATCCACATCGAAGTGTCGAGATACATTTCGTTGTTGATGTAATTCCAGGCATAGGGCAGCGGGTCGTAAGACCCGCCGAGGCTCCCGGCGGTTGCGGCCGGTGCGCTGTAGTAGAGCGCGTACAGCGCTCCAAGGCCGAGCAGGGGCATGATGAGCACGGCGATCAACGCAATTATGAATATACCGACGCCCGAGACCGTGAGCAGACGCCGCAACGCGAGCGGCTGGGACCGCGGGACCCAGGCCCAGAGCACGCCCGGGAAGAACGCCCGGCGGACCGTTTTGATCAGATCTCGGATCGAGCCTGAACGAGGGTGCTCGAAATAATGAGTTTCCTCGAATAGATCGGGGCGGTGCAACTCGCTTAAGTCGATGGCGCTGCCGCACTCGCTGCACGCGCCGCGCAGCGGGCAAGTGTCGGCCCAGGATGCGATCAAGCCGCTCTGGTCGTAGCCGCATACCGGGCAGGCAAACTGATTGGTTTTCTTCATCACCAGCCCACGGTATCACGAGCGTGCTTGGGATGGGGGGTCACATCACCTGCGTCAGCCGATGCACCATCCCTACTGCGGCCTCGGGCCGGGGCGGGTTTTCCAGATCGATCGGCAGGTACACGCCCTCGTTATGGTCGCTGTTGATGATGACCGCGTTTGGCTCGACGAGCTTGACCCCGCCGGCGACGTGCTCGTGCCCCAGGATGAACATGTTGATGCCCCAGCGCTCGACGAGATCCTCGAGTTGCTCGGCGTCGTAGCCGCGCCCCCACACCATCAGGTGGGCCGAGCCCCGGCGGGGGATGTAATCGTCATCGGTCAAGTCGCGTTCGATCACCGAGGGGTCGAACTTGTTCATCATCCCGATGCCGGGCAGGCTGTGCGCACAAAGAATGTCGCCCGCCCTTGAGACGCACCGCAGCGCGACCGGCATCGAGCGCACAAAGTCTTCGATCGCTTTGTTCACCTCATCCGCGTCGGCGCCGAAAACATAATCAACCCCATCGTTGAACGCCTCGACGACCCTGATCCCGTCTTTGATGATCCCCGCGCCGATGATCTGGCTGAGTTCATGATTGGCGAGCAGCGTGTGGACAAGCTCTGGGTGGTCGGCCTTGAGAGCCGCGACCCGGGCGAGCGCGCGGTAGGAAAAATCCATCCCGTTCATCAGCCGGTCGGAGTGGATCACCTCGTGGAGCAGCAGGTGGTGGGGCAGCGGGTAGGCGTCGAGTTCTATCGCCTGAAAATCATCGTCGGCGTGCCCCTCGAAACCCGCGATGTTGACGAGCCGCTGAAGATGCAGCGGGTTGTCGTGAAGATCACCCGTTGCGATCAGCGTGCCCGGCGGCTCGATGAGATCGATCGACCCCCGGCGGCACGCCGCGGTCCGGTTGGCCTGTGCGCCCTCGCGGAACACGCCGACCGTCGTCTCAAGATCCTGGAGATCGATGTCGCGGATGGCGGGCCCCCGGTCACGGTTCCAACAGTTCGGATTCGGCCGAAGTGGCTATTCGCCCGTGGCCTGCTGGCGATCGATCACACGGGTCTCATCATCGGGCATATCCGAGGGGTCGACCGCACGGATTGTCCGCTCCGCCCGGAGTTTGCCGAGAATAAGTTCCAGACGCTCGGCGACATCGTGCATGTTGCCGGGGCGGCGATCGGAATCGATCTCGACGCACTTCATGATCAGTTCATCGAGCATCGAAGGGATGCGCGGGTTGATCTCGACCGTCGGCCGGGGCTTTTCGATCAGGTTGTCGTCCTTGCTGCCCATCAGCGAATCGCCGCGACCGAGCGCCGTCGGTACATGCTTGCGCGTCAGCACCCAGTACATCGTTGCGCCGAAGTTGTACACATCCGTGCGCGGCGTGATCTCGCGGCGGTGGACCTGCTCGGGTGCGATGTAATCGGGCGTGCCCTGGATCCGCGGCTTGATCGTACCGGTCTTGCAAGATTGACCAAGGTCGATCACCTTCGCCCGGTTGTTGTCGGAGATGACGATGTTGTTGGGCTTCATGTCGGCGTGGATAAACCCACGCCCGTGCATGTGGTGCAAACCCCGCGCGACCTGATGAAATATATCGACCGCAGACTCGAACGTCGCGGGCGGGTGGCGTTCCATCGACATGCCGTCGACGAGTTCCATGACCAGATAGAGTTCTTTGGTCCGAAGCAGCGAGCCCTTTTTGATGAGCCTAGGGATCTTGCGCATTGATGGGTGATCGAGGGCCTGCGCGACCTTCTGCTCGTTCTCGGCCTGATCTAGGAAACGCTGATCTTTGTCGGTGAGTTTTTGGACGTGTTTGAGGGCCCAGATCTGCTTGGATTTTAGATCCTGTGCGAGGTAGATAATCGAGGCCGCGCCGCGACCGATCTCCGAGAGGATTCTGTGCCCCTCGATGACGTCGCCGTTCTTTTTGGCTATCAGGTCGTCTGACATCCGTCCAATTGCCCCGATCTCGGTCTCTTTGGCCGCTGATCCCAGCGCCCGGCTCTACTCGATTCCCTAAGACTAACCCGCCACCCGGGTTCCGGTCCAAACAGAATGCCCCAAGGGCACACATCGGCCCGGTGCCCGTGAAAGAGAATACCCAACCACGAACGGAAGGAATCCTAGTCTATCTCGGGTACTCAGTCCCGGCTCGAAAGAAAAACCGTTCGAACAGCGGAAGGTTGCTCGGACGGCTCACGATGAACGGAATGTGCACCTGGCTTGGTCGATTCTGGGCTTGAAATGGATGCAAACAGGGGCTCAGCGGTCGATCAGATCCGCGATCTGCGTCAGGGCCGAGGCCTTGAAGTACCGCCCCGGGCTGGAAACAGCCGCAAGATCGGAATGCAGGAAGATCCGATCACTCGGGACATCGAGCCTTCTGGCGAGCTCGGCGACCAGCGAGATCGTCCGGTTGGTCTGAGCCTCGGTAAAGGGACGGCGATCACCGTTCCCGACCAGCGCCACGCCGATCGAAGAGTTATTCCATTCAGAGCCACCCGGTCCGGCGACGTGCGCGCCGGCCAACTGATCGATCCAACGGAAGCCCGCGTGGACCTCGCCGTTGCCCATCTGGACACCGTTGCCGATGACAAAGTGGTAGCCGAGACCCGCGAGCCCCGCGTCACGATGGGCGTGGTCGATCGAAGCCGGCGAGCCCGAGGGCTGACCAGTGTCGTGGATCACGATCGCGTCCCACCTGCCGGGATCGATATCCACGGCCGGCGTGAAGATCGATTCGAGCGTGTTGGCAGTATTGATATTGGCGAGCGGTGTGAACGTGCGGCCTGTCAGCGGGCCGGCATCGCGACCGCCTAGCACGAACAGCGCGGCCGTCATGAGCGTCATCGCGGCGGCGAAACTGCCCCAGACCAGCTTTGTACGCATCGAAATGTCGCGGGTGCCGCTGGTCGTGTTCGTCTCGTGCCTGCTTTGGGTCATAAGACCACCTTCCAAACCAAAGAAACCGGGACACCAACCGTCATCCTAACAATTGATATTGCGTTTGCATTCTTTCGAACCGGCTCTCCAGCAGGCTATCAGGGCATCGGGCCGCTCGGCCGAGCTTCTTGCTAAATTCATCAATAAACTCAAAATCAAACCAAAGTCAGACGATCGTGAGAATCCGCGAAGCCTATCGGTCGACCAATCGGCCTCTCAGGTTCGGGCGCTTCCGTCCGTATTCGTCTTGCAGATAGGCGGGCGCGAATTCATCGCGGATCAGATCGTACCGGTCAAACGGGCTGCGTTCATCGTTCTCAGTGATCGGTCCCTGCCGGCACCCCGACCCAACGATCACGGCGCACAGAACGATATTTCCGAGCAAGGCGCGTCTATATGTTGTGGTATGGCTGGGTCGCGTCATCATAGGATAGTATACACCGTTCTTATATGCCTTCGATTCCGATCCCGGTCGAAACTCCTGCGATGAGTCGGCCGTCAGCGTCGAGCGTCGCGTGGCCATCCTGGACGAACCGCTGAATGGCACAATATAGCACAGCGCACACCGCCGTCGAAAGATTCAACGACCGCTCGCCCGGCACCATCGGCAAACACACACACCGATCCCGGTCTTCATCGAGGATCGAACGGGGCAGCCCCCGGCCTTCCTTCCCGAACACAAGGTGATCACCCGGAGCAAACTCGGCGTCGAACACAGAACGGTCCGCCTTGGTCGTCAGCATCCACCGAGCAGGGCTTGGCGATTTGTTGTCCGTTGCGTTTGTGTGTTGTTTGTATTTCACCCAACTCTCGTGCTCGGTCACGGCCAATCTCGGCCAGTAATCCAGCCCGGCCCGCCGGCAGGCTTTTTCGGAGATATCAAACCCCATCGGATGGATCAGGTGCAGCGAAGCCCCGAGGGCCACGCATGTGCGCCCGATGTTGCCCGTGTTGTTGGGGATCTCGGGCTCATGGAGCACGACTTCGAGCAGCGGCGGCCGAGGGTCAGCCATTGGGCTTGCCGTTCCGGGGTTGTTGTGCCCGGCGTGCGGCGAGCAGCGGGTCTGCGCGCACGACGCTGTCCACGGCGCGCTGGAAGTTGGCATCGAGCGGGTTGCCCTGCCAGCGGATAATGCCGTCGGTGCTGATGACCAGAACGTGGGGGATCCCGGTGATGCGGAGGCTGCGATATACGCGCTGTTGCGCATCGTGGAGATGGCTGTACGACACCGGGTGGCCCGCTATGAAAGAGCGGATGGCCCGTTCATCTTCTGGGTAACGGCTACCCGCAGATTGGCCCGAGATTCCCATGACGAGCAGGTCGCCTTTGTATTGAATCTGGAGACGGTCGAGGGTGGGGCTCGCGCGGATGCACGGGCCGCACCAGGTTGCCCAGAAATCGAGGATCATGACGTGCTCGTTGAGCGCGCGCTCGGGTCGCTCGGTGAGCCAGTTTTCGTTGCCGAGCGCGACGGGGAGTCTTTTTCCCTGGATGTTGGTCGCGTTGATGCCTTGGCGGTTGATCTCGGGCCAAGCGGCGGCGGAGTATGCGGACGCCGGCGGGCGCGGTGCGGCGGGCTGTATCTCGTCCTGGGGCTCGACGGGGTTGGACGGAACGCTGCGCACAGGCCGGCCCGGGGTGGACGGGGTCGTCTGCTGGGGCGCGGCGTCTGGGTTTGGCATATCGCTGGGGACCGTGAGGCGAGATGCCTGGGCAAATAGTTCGATCCTGCGGGGCAAGTCGGCCCGGGCCTGCTCGGGCGTCTCACGGCTCAATGCGTTGACGGCGCGCGTGAGGTCGCGCGGATCGAGATCGGCGATGCGGATCTGCCCGGCTTTATCGACGATGAATAAGTTCGGGTGCTCGTCGACGCGGAGCATCTCAAAGAATGATCCATCCGTGTCGTGGGCGGTTGCGATGGGAACCCGCCCCGCGGCGATCCGTTCTTTGGCGTCGTCCCATCCATCTTTGGAATGCACGGCGAGGCAGACGGCTTTGTCTTTGAGCGTGCGATTGAGTCTCGAAAGCGTCGGCAGCAAGCGCACGGAACGGGCTTCGTGCTGGTCCCACGCGAGCAGGATCAGTACCCGGCCTTTGAGTGACTCGGCCGTGATGGGATCGCCCGACCACGATTCGAGATCTGCCAGTTTTTCAAAGTCCAACGCGTGGGTTTCGAGGGCACGGAGTTCGACAAGATGATCGGGACCGCCAAGCCTGCGGTACGGATCGGCCTTGGTGTGCGCATCGGGGGCGGCGCACACGGCGGTCGAAAGAAAGAAGACCGCGGCCGCGAACATGAACGGGCGTCGATTGCTGGAGCGTTTGGTCACGGGTGGCCTTTCGGGCTTGCTTATTCGGTTTTTGATTTTATGAACGCCCGCTCGGCTTCGCGCCTTGCCTTGACCCCTGGGTCGACGGCGAGAATGGCTTTGAGCGCGGCTTCCCATTCGGCGGCGCGCTCGATCGTGGATGTCACGCTGCCGTGCCAGCGGATGGTGCCGTCCGAGCTGACCAGGATGTGGTATGGATAGGTGAATGTTTTATTTCTGCTGCTGCTCCGGCCCGAGGTCCCGTTGTTGGGGGTGATTTTGGAGTAGATAAACGTGCCGCCGTAGTCGTTGACTCTGAGGTGGTTGACGGGGAGGTTTTCTGTCAAAGTCTGATAGATTTTCTCGGCTTTTTCGAGTCGTTTCTTTGTTTCGTCGTCGGCGCCCGGGCGCCGGCCTCTGCGGTTATCGACCGTCGCGGGGATCATCGCGCCGATGACAAGCAGGTCGCGCGGGTGGGCGGCCTGGATCTGGTCCATCCCGCCGAACAGATCGACGGGGGTGACACCGTATCGGTTGAGTTCCTCGAGTACTTTGTCGGTGTACAAGTAGATCAGGACGACGCGCCCGTCGGTATTGATCGGTTTGTTTGGTTGCCAATCGAGGTCGGCGTTGAGATCGACTTTGACGGGGCCGGCGGATGAGTTCTGCCGGCCTCGACGGCTCCGGGCATTTTTGTTTGTCTTGATCTTTGGCCACTCGGCTTCTTCGTACTCGGTTGGTGAAGGCGGCATGAACCCGACCCACGGCAGATCGCTGAGGTTGATCCGGCTCCGAAGCCGAGCGGAGCGTCGGGCTTCCTCTGCGGCGACTTTGTCCGCGTCGGCCATCCGATCGAGCAGGCTTTCGGCATCGCCTGCGCTCTCGGCGATCAGCATCGACACGGCCCGTTCGAGCGAAGCGGTTTCGATATCGGCAAACCGGAGCCGGCCCGAACGATCGATGACATAAAAATCGGGGTCTTGATCGACGTGCAATGCTTTATGGAACGCGCCGCCCGCGTCGCGGGCGATGGGGAATTCCACGCGTCGCCGCTCGGCGATTTCGACACCATCTTCGTAGGCTTCGTCGCCGTGGATACCGACAACGATGAGGCCCTGGTCGCCGTACTGCTTGGCGATGCGGTTGACGATCGGGATGGGTCGGACCGCGGTGGGGAGGTAGCCCGAGAATGTGTAGATGAGCACGACTTTGCCGCTGGTTGCCTCGGAGTCGATCGGCTCGGCGATCCGCCAGTCTGTCAGCCCGGACCACAACCCCTGGTCGAAGGGTGAGAGTTCCATTGTGTCGAGCTGGGCACGCCGGGCACCGACGCCTTCGCGGGTGATATCCGGGCTTGCGCCGGCGGTGATCGCAAGGCAGAGCACGGCTGCGAGAGCGGTCTGGAAGATTGGGCTGGGCATGTTGGGTCTCCACGGGGACTGCGGGCAGGCCCTCGATTGAATCCGGCTCGGTTCTGGGCGATCGCCGACCCCGGCTTTATCGCCTATATGGTAAGCGTATCACCGGGACGCCTATCGAGGACGGTGAAGGCCGGATCGGTGAATCAACCCGGGCTGCGGAACCGATGCAAGGCGATCGCGCAGGCGACCGAGACGTTCAACGAGTCCGCCTCGGGTTGGATGTCGATCTTCAAGGCCCGCCCGCCGAGCGCACGGACCTGATCCAGTGTTTTGGACGCCAATCCAGGGCCTTCGGTTCCCATGATGATCGCCGGAACCCGATCAGATACCGATCGAAACTCGGTAAGATCCGTTGAATCCTTAGCCGGCGTCATCGCGAGGGGTTCGCAGCCGGCGTTTGCGAGTTTGTTCAGGTCTTCGGGCCATGAATCTAGGAACGCGAACGGGACGTGCAGCGCGTTGCCCATGCTGACACGGAGTGACTTTCTATAGAGCGGATCGCAGCAGCGCGGCGTGAGCAGGACGCAAGCAGGAAACTCGCGGGCTGGCGATGGGGCCGCGAGCGCGCGCACGTTTCGGAAGATGCCCCCCACGTTGTCGTGGTTGGTGAGGTTTTCGAGGATGACGACCAGGGCGGATCTTTGTGCGAGTTGGGTTGGGGTTCCTTGGTCGATGCGTTGGCCGCAGGCGAGCAGGCCTTTGTGGATTGCGAATCCGGTGATTTTATCGACGACATCGCGCGCGGCGACGTAGACCGGGACGCCGGGATCGAGTCCATCGAGGAAGCGCCGATGGTGCGCAAGCCGATGCTCGCTGACCATGACGCTGAGAGTTTCGTGTGGGCTGGAAATGAGTTGGGCGACGACTTTATCGCCTTCTGCGATGAATAGATCACCCGGCAGGCCGGTGCCGGTGGCGTTTGGGTGGGGGGCTTGGCCGGTGAGGTGGGGCCGGTGTCGTGCGCGGAGCCATTGGTCGCGTTGATTGGCGAAGACGACGAGCCGGGGGTCATCGAGATCATCAATCCGGATAAGATTCGGCCTGTTTGTGGGGGATGGATTGGGATCGGGAGCCTTTTTCACCCGATGACATTACACCCGCCGGCTTGCGAACGCGCGAACGGGCCATTGGGTCAGACACGATCGGGAGCAAGCGATATGGAATGGTGGCAAGCGGTCGTGTTGGGCCTGGTCGAGGGGATCACCGAGTACCTGCCCGTCAGTTCGACGGGGCATCTGATCCTGGCATCGGCGCTCATGGGGCTCGATGAGACGGCCCAGCAGAAGTCGGCTGTGGATGCGTTCAATATTGTGGTGCAGGGCGGGGCGATCCTCGCGGTGCTCGGGCTCTACCGCACCCGGGTCATGCAGATGATCCGCGGCATGCTCGGGATGGACCGCGTTGGGCTCAAACTCGCGATCAACATCATCATCGCGTTCATCCCGGCCGTGGTGCTCGGGTTGCTGCTCAATGATCTGATCGAGGAAAAGTTGTTCAGCACCTGGCCCGTGCTGGGGGCGCTGGCGGTGGGGGGTGTTTATATGATGGCGATCGACCGCTGGAAGATCCGCCCGCAGCGCGAGGCGGAGGGTTCGGAATCTGAGCAGCCGGGCAAGTCGATCACGGATCTATCCTGGAAGGATGCGCTGTTCATCGGGCTGCTTCAGTGCATCGCGATGTGGCCGGGAACTTCTAGGAGCATGATGACGATCACGGGAGGCGTGCTGGTCGGGCTCAAGCCCAAGGAGGCGGCCGAGTTTAGTTTCCTGCTGGGCCTGCCCACACTGGGCGGGGCCTGCGTTTATAAGTTGTATAAAGATGTTTCGGGCGAAGGCCCCAACATGTTTGAGACCCTTGGCGTGGTGCCAATTCTAATCGGCATCGCCGTGGCAACCGTCAGCGCGGCCTTTGCGGTCAAGTGGCTTGTGGGCTTTCTGAATACCCACGGCCTGACGCCCTTTGGGTGGTACCGGCTGGCGCTGACTGTTCTGCTGGGCGGGCTGGTGCTTGGTGGGATCGTTGCGATCGGGTGAGGGGTTGGAGAAGGCAATAGGCAATAGGCAATGGGAATTGGGCACTGGGTGGAGAGGGAGCCTGGCTGCGTTTTACGAGCCGCGACCGTGAGGGAGTGGTCATTGTCTTTGGGTGTTGGGATTGGGAAACCGCTTCCTTACGGGCGCGGCTCGTTGGGGCAGGGGCGGCAGTTATTCTTCGATCACCAGCAACGGGTTTTCCGGCGTGGGGAGCGCACCGAACGCTAGGAAGTCGGCGCTGCGGGTGGCGCGGTGGACGGCCTCGGCGTCGAGTTTGGCGCTGAAGTCCATGCCGAGTATGCCGCTGCCGATGAGGTCTTTGAAGCCCGGGGTGGCGCTGACGAGGCGTAGGGTGGCGTTGTGGATCTCGCCGCTGAAGCGTTTGCCGTCGGGCTTGCCGTCTGGGAGCAGGAATCCGCCGCCGGCGTAGATGCCGTACTCGCCGTTGCCGGTCAGGACGATGTAGCGGATGGTGCCGGTGCAGGCGGTTGTCTCGATTGGTGTGCGGCCCGGGCGGGGCTGGATGAACATGCGGGCGTGGATGATCTGGCCCGTGGCGTTCTGCCAGGCATCGCCGTCGGTGAGTGTTTCGATGGGCAGATCGCTGAGAACAATGTCGGCCGTGTTTCGGTCCGAGTAAGCAAAGATGCGGGTTTTGAGATCGGGATCGAGGCGGTGGGGCTGCTCGTTTGAAACAAAGTTGCCGCTGGTGCTGTTGAGAATGCTGATAGTCCCGCAGCCCGCGGGCAGGCCGAGAACCAAGGCGGCGGCGATTATGACCCCGATCGAATAAAACGGGCGTGAAATTCGCTTGTATTTGGGAGGGCGGGGCATGGAGCCTTGGGATGTGGTGATTCGTCGCATTGGTAACAGGGTATCGCGCCGTAGCGACGGCCGCATCTTGGGAGATTCTGATCGGTAAACATTGGGTGAAGCGATACTATATTGCCAGCTGCGGGCCTGGGCCCGGCCGGCGGCATGAAGGGAGCGGACACATGGCTCGGCTCGTGGAACTAAAACGAAACAAGAAATCGACTGCCGCGTGCGCACGATGGTGCCCGCTTGCGGTCTTTGCGATGGTGTTGGTCGGCGCGGTGTCTAGCGCGGCCGGGAATCCGGCGATGGCGGAACAGATGCGCAAGAGCACTATCTCGGATCAGGCCGCCAAGCGCGTGGGCGATCAATCGTGGGCGGACCGCATCCGCGGGGCGACGACGGTTGCGGATCGGCTGGCCGAGATCAACGGTGTGGGCTCGCAACCCCACCCGGCGCAGGGCGGCCCTTTGCACGGTAACGGCGCGGCGGGGCCGAACACTAATGGATTTGATTTCCAGTCCAACGACTCTCGGATGCGGCGTGGCTGGGATCCATCGCACTATAGCGAAAAACCCTACAATAGGGTTCATTTTCGTGGGTATGCGAGCTCGGGCGGATTCTCATACGGCGGGTATTATCCTCTCTCTTCAGGATACTCACTCGGGTATGGATACGGCTATTTGTATGACCCCTGGCTGAATAACCAGCGGTATTGGAGTGGGTACCCGTATGGGGTTGATGGGCGATTGGTCAACGGAGTGCAGCCGGGAAGCAATTTGCGGATGCCGGCTGCGGCCCCAGAGGCTGCCGATGCGGCCCCTCCCGAGCCCGAGACTGATATTGAAGCGGCGCGTCGGTTGATATCGAGCGCCGGGTTTGATGAAGCGATCGACCGGTACCGGGCTTATCTGGTTGAGAACCGGGATGATTTTTCGGTGATGGCGGAGTTGGCGGTTGCGCTCGCGGGTGCGAACCGATTTGACGACGCGGCGGCGATGGTGCGGATGGCGTACAGCAAGGATCCGACGCTTTCGTCCAGGCCGATCGATGCCCGGGTTGAAGTGCCATCGCATGATCTCCGCAAGGTCGTTGTGCGGACGGTCAGGTTTGCCCACAAACGCGAGTCTGCGTCTGCGTGGCTGCTTGTTGCGGTCTTGATGCAGGCCGAGGATCGGGATCCGGTCGGGTTGCGGATGGTCGAGCGGGCCGTGGATCGGGGATTGTCGTCTGATATCGGCGATGCGATGTCGGCTTCGCTGCGTTGATCTGCGGGCGGGTTTCTATGAAAATCTGACGCGGTTGCGATGGCAACGGTGGATCGGGGGCGATGTGGCGCTCTAGACTTCTCCCCTGCGCGGGCGTGGCCTGCGTGACAATATGAACCGGCATTACCACCCAGCCGCCCGTCGATTGGCCTCGACGGTCCGTTTGAGTCCGAGCCATTTTGGCTCGGCGACTCAGCAACACGGCGGGTGGGAGGTGGAGATCGAATGGCCAAAAAAGAAATCAAAGCGCAGTTTAAACTGATGGCCCCGGGTGGGACGGCTACGCCCGCACCGCCCCTGGGCCCGGTGCTCGGTGCCAACGGGGTCAACCCCGGTCAGTTCATCCAGCAGTTTAACGCGGCGACGAGCCATCTCAATGGCAAAAAAGTCGGCTGCATTGTGACTGTCTATGGCGATCGTTCGTTTACATTCGAGGTCAAGAGTTCGCCGGCTTCGGTGCTCATCCTCGAAGCCGCGGGCATCGAAAAGGGCTCGGGTGAACCCCACGAGAAGTTTGTGGGCGAGATAAACCGCGGGCAGGTCAAGAAGATCGCTGAAGAGAAGATGGCGGACCTCAACGCTTTCAAGATCGAATCGGCGATGTTGCTAATCGAAGGAACCGCACGCTCCATGGGCGTGACGGTGGTTGACTAAAGGAGGGCACAAGAATGACAAAGATGAGCAAGCGTGCCCGTGAGAACCAGGCGTTGGTGCCGAGCGAGATGCTCGAGCCGGCCCAGGCGATCAGCGCGGTCAAGAAATTCAAGGCCCCCAAGTTCGACCAGTCGGTCGAGGTGTGCATGCACCTGGGTGTCGATGTGAAGCAGGCCGACCAGATGCTCCGGGGTTCGGTGAGCCTCCCCAAGGGCATCGGCAAGAACAAAAAGGTCATCGCGTTCTGCAACGATGACGAGAAGGCGGCGGCGCTCGAGGCCGGCGCGATCAAGGCGGGCGGCGCGGATCTGATGGAGGAAGTCGAAAAGGGCTTCTTCGATTTCGATGTTGCGATCGCGAGCCCTGAAATGATGCGTGTGATCGCGAAGCTCGGCCGGGTGCTGGGGCCCAAGGGCCTTATGCCGAGCCCGAAGAACGGGACGGTGACCCCGAAGGTCGTCGAGGCCGTGGGCGAGTTTGCTGCGGGCAAGGTGGAATACCGGACCGACAAGGGCGGGAACATCCACGCGATCATCGGGAAGATGAGTTTCGCCGAGGCGGATCTTCTCGAGAATTACACGCACTTTTTCGACACGATCGACAAGATCCGTCCCAGCACTGTCAAGGGCACGTTTATTAAAAGCATCACGCTTTGCGGGACGCAGACCCCCGGGGTGCCCGTCAAGCCGCCGGTGGCAGCCGAGTAAGTAGATATTTTCAAGGCGGCCCTGAGCCGTCTTTGGGAGTCACACGATGAGTAAGCCAGTCAAAGAAATCATCATGCGTGACTACCGCGACCGCCTCGGCGATATCGAGGATGTCACGGTCATCACGCTCCGCGGGATCGACGCGAACTCGAACAACGAGATCCGCTCGAGCCTCGCGGCCAAGGACATCAGTGTCACGATCGTCCGCAACAAGTTGTTCCTCAACGCTTTTCAGGGCACGAGCCTGACCACGCTTGAACCGGTGTTGACCGGCTCGAGCGCGGTCGCGTACGGGGGCGAGTCTGTTGTTGAGGTCGCCCGCGAGATCGTCGCGCTCGCCAAGCAGCACGAGCAGCTCGAGCTCAAGGGCGCGATCCTCGACGGCATTTTGTTCGAGGGCAAGGCCGGCGTGGAAGCGCTGAGTAAGTTCCCGACGCGCGACGAGGCGATCGCCCAGGACGTGGCGTTGATCCTCGGGCCGGGCAGCAAGCTGGTCGGTGCGATCAAGGGCCCGGGCAGCGGGCTTGCCGGGATCATCAAGGCGATCGAAGAGAAGCTCGAGAATGGCGAAGAGATCACGAAGGTCTGAGTGTATTGAAGAAACATCCGACACCCGACTGGCCCTATTCAGCGCCGCCTTCCTTTATAAAGGTCTGCGTCGCGGGTTAAAGAGAAGGCGCAGTGCCTCCCCCTCTTGGGTGCGAATGCAAGCCGGGCAACGAGCCCGGCGGATTTGAGAAAGTTGGTATCGATATGAGCGAAGAAGCTACCGCAAAAGAATTCGACAAGAAGATTTCCGACCTGGGCGATTCCCTTGCCGGGCTGAGCCTGAAGGAAGCCGTCGATCTGGGCGACTACATGAAGGACACCTACGGCATCGAAGCGGCCGCGGGCGGCGCGGTCATGATGGCGGGCCCGGCCGATGGCGGCGGCGCAGCCGAAGAAGAGAAGACCGCGTTCGACGTCCTGCTCAAAGGCGACGGCGGCCAGAAGATCAAAGTCATCAAGGTTGTCCGCGAGGTGACCGGTCTTGGTCTCAAGGAAGCCAAGGAAGTCGTCGATTCCATGCCCTCCAAGGTCAAGGAAGGCCTGCCCAAGGAAGAGGCCGAGGCGCTTATGGAGAAGCTCAAGGAAGTCGGCGCCGACGTCGAGATGGTCTGATTTCAAGTCATCGAATCTCGGCACACCCTCTTTGTTCGTATAAAATTAGCCCCATCTTGGGGCTTTTTTTATTGAATTTTTCTCAAGCCGCGACTGTCCTAGTGTCGTCGGGGCTTCTAGCATCCCTTTCAGCACCCCGGGAGTGGCATGCCGCACACACAGAACCGTCCGTTCGCGGATCCAAGACGCGTTCCTTCGGAGGATACCGGACTGCAACAGCAGCCGTTGGGTGTTGTTCGTGCGCAGTCTCGATTCACTGCCTCGGCTCGGCGAGAGGGTGCTGAGCGGGTTGGTTTCGGGCGATCACTGGGTGGACGATTCGGCTGGAGACTGTAACAGATACGAGCAGAACGGGGGCGCGGCTCGTTGGCATTCTTGCCGGCGGATGCGTCCGGGTGATCGCACCGGCGGGGGCACGGCTTGTTTCGATTAGCCGAGCGTGAAGGATCGATGGGCGGGCCGGGCGAGAAATCGGGTAGATCAGGCGATAGCAGGCGGGGCAGACGGGCGGTGTCCGCGTCCCTTCCTTTTCAAAAGATTCGAGGTCAAATTTGTCGACGAAGCGAACGGTACACGACAGCGGTGTCCCCGCGAGGGCGGTCTCTGGCAAGGTTTTCTCGGATTACGAAATCCGGAATTTCCGCAAGCGCGGCGACGCGCTCGATGTCCCCGATCTGACACAACTTCAGACCAACGGGTACGAGCGGTTCTTGCAGACCAAGGCCCCCTCTGCCACCGAACGGGACGACCGTTTCGGTCTTGAAGCCCTGCTCAAAGAGGTCTTCCCGATCGAGTCGTACGACGGGACGATGTTCCTCGATTACATCTCGTATGAACTCGAAGAACCCCGCTACACGGCCGACGAGTGCCGCGAGCTGCGTCTGACCTACGGCCTGCCGTTCAAATTGCGGGTCCGTTTGCGTCGTGAGACCCACGCAGATTTGCCAGAGGAAGATATCTATCTCGGCGAGTTCCCGGTTCTGATGGGCGGCGGTGAGTTCATCGTCAACGGGGCCGAGCGTGTGATCGTGAGCCAGTTGCACCGTTCGCCGGGCGTCGATTTTTCGATCGTTTCGAGCGAGGCCGACCGCCCGCTGCACTCGGCCCGGGTCATCCCCGAGCGTGGCTCGTGGATCGAACTCGAAGTGACCAAGAAAGATGTCTTGGTGATGCGGATCGATCAGTCGACCAAACTGGCGGCGACGACGTTCCTGCGCTGCCTGGATGCTTCGGTCGCTTCGACCGACGCGATCATCAGCCTGTTTTACGAGGTGAGCGAGGTCAAGGCCGCCGATGTTCGCCCCGAGGATTACGCCGCCGCGTCGATCATCGATACCGAATCGGGCGAGGAACTGATCCACGAGGGCAAGATGATCGGCGAGGAGGGCGCCGAGGCGATCCAGAACTCGTCGATCAAGACTGTCAAGGTCGTGCAAAACCCGTCGGACACGCTGATTCTTAATACGATCGCGGAAGAAAAACTCGACGCGATCGACGCCGATAGCGACCACTCGCGTGCGCTGCTCAAGGTGTACGGCAAGCTCCGCCCCGGCAACCCGCCGCAGGTCGATAAGGCGATGCAGCTGTTCCAGGAGAAGTTCTTCGACGACAACCGCTACCGGCTGGGCCGGGTCGGGCGGTTCCGCATCAACCGCAAGTTCAATCTCGATGTCCCGGAAGATCAGATGTTCATCCGGGCCGAGGATTTCCTGCGGGTCATCCAGTACATGCTCGATCTCCGCAGCAACCGGACCGACCCGGATACCGGTCGCCGCGTCGCGCAGGTCGATGATATCGACCATTTGGGCAACCGTCGGCTGCGGACGCTCGACGAGCTCGCGGTCGAAGAACTCCGCAAGGGCTTCTTGAAACTCCGTCGGACTGTGCAGGAGCGGATGAGTGTGAAGGACCCGGACGAGGTCGCAAAGATCGCCGATCTGGTGAACTCGAAGTCTATCAGCAGCGCTATCGATTTCTTCTTTGGTCGCAGCGAACTCAGCCAGGTTGTCGACCAGACCAACCCGCTTTCGAGCCTTGTCCACGAACGGCGTCTTTCCGCGCTGGGCCCGGGCGGGCTCAACCGCAAACGGGCGGGCTTCGAGGTCCGCGACGTTCACATCTCGCACTACGGCCGGGTCTGCCCGATCGAAACGCCCGAAGGCACCAACATCGGGCTGATCTGCAGCCTGGGTATCTTCTCGACAGTCGACGATTACGGCTTCCTCCGCACGCCCTACCGGCAGATCACCAAGGGTAATGTCACCGACAAGATCGTCAATCTCCGGGCCGACGAGGAGATCCGGGCGGTGCTCGCACCGACCGACGCGATCGAGCAGGACGGCACGCTCAAAGAAGGCGTGGTGCTTGCACGCGTTGACGGCGAGTTGCGTGAAGTGCATTCCAGCGAGGTCGATTACATCGACGTGTCGCCGCGCCAGATCGTGGGTATTTCCGCGTCGCTGATCCCGTTCCTCGAACACGACGACGCGAACCGTGCGCTCATGGGTTCCAACATGCAGCGGCAGGCCGTGCCGCTTCTCAAGGTCGATCCGCCCGTCATCGCGACGGGGATGGAGATGTCGGTCGGGCATAATACGGGCATGTGCGTGAAGGCTCGCAACTCGGGCACGGTGACGTATTCCGATTGCCAGCGGATCATTATTGATAACTCCGACGAGTACGAACTCCGTAAGTTTGTGGGGCTCAACGAGCGGACATGCCAGAACCAGAAGCCGATCGTCGCCCCGGGTGACAAGGTCAAGGCCGGGCAGATCATCGCCGACGGTGCCTCGACCCGCTTCGGCGAACTGGGCATTGGGCGAAACATACTCGTCGCGTTCAACACGTTCGATGGATACAACTTTGAAGACGCGATCGTCATCAACGAACGGCTCGTCAAGGACGACGCGATGACGTCGATCCATATTGATTCGTTCGATGTCGAGATCCGCGAGACCAAGCTCGGGCGCGAAGAGTTTACCCGCGACATCCCCAATGTCAGCGAGAAGATGCTCCGTAATCTTGATGAAAGCGGCGTCATCCGGATCGGTGCCCGCGTAACCCCCGGCGATATCCTGGTCGGCAAAGTCAGCCCCAAGAGCAAGACCGAACTCACCCCCGAAGAGAAATTGCTCCACGCGATCTTCGGCCGGGCCGGCGAGGACGTGAAAAACGATTCGCTCGAAGTGCCCTCGGGCGTCGACGGGATCGTGATCGGTGCTAAGAAGTTCAGCCGCCGGGTTCACCTGACGGACGCGCAGAAGAAGCAGCTCAAGTCGGACATGGAAGCCTACGAGGCCGAGATGGACGAGAAGGCTGTCGAACTGTTCAAGGAGATGACCGACCTTATCAACACCGCGACGGGCACCGAGATGGTCGACCCGATGACGCGTCAGAAGGTCGGTGCGTCGGATATCCCCGAGGTCATCCTCGAGCAGATCCAGACGTTCAGCGATAAGTGGGTCAAGGGCGGCAAGGAATCCCGCGAGGCGGGCATGGTTTTCTACAACCAGTTCTGGCCCCGCATCGAAGCCGTCGAGACCGAGAAGAAGCGCAAGGTCGCCCACATGAAGCGAGGCGACGAGCTGTCTTCGGGCGTGCTCGAGATGGTCAAGATCTACGTCGTCAGCAAGCGGCACCTGTCGGTGGGCGACAAAATGGCGGGCCGGCACGGCAACAAGGGCGTCATCGCCCGCGTCGTCCCGGAAGAAGACATGCCATTCCTCGAAGATGGAACCCCCGTCGAGATCATGCTCAACCCGCTCGGCGTGCCGAGCCGGATGAACGTGGGGCAGATCCTCGAAACCCACCTGGGCTGGGCCGCCAAAGTGCTGGGCTTCCAGGCCCGCACCCCGGTGTTCGATGGTGCGACCGAGGACGAAGTCCACGCTGCCGTCGAAGAAGCCAAC
>Ga0316208_1001950_pt1 | contig 17977 bp, 9 predicted proteins | sample 3monopyrite_MG_FD_204944 | JGI IMG/M metagenome (GOLD analysis project Ga0316208, IMG submission 204944) | Microbial mat bacterial communities from mineral coupon in-situ incubated in ocean water Damariscotta River, Maine, United States -... | ecosystem: Environmental > Aquatic > Marine > Coastal...
TCTTACCTCCTATTGGGGTTAATAGCTTAAAATTTTCTTTACTTAATTCTTTAATCTTTTTAAGCTTTTTATGGTTTTTGTTGGAGTTCTTTTTTGGTTTTTTAATCGGACAGTTGGTTTCTGTTATGTTCGTGGCATTGTAATACACTTCGTTTTGAAACTTTAATAATTCTTGATTGAATAGTCTAATAACTTCTTTTATGAAAAGTGATACTCTAAGGTTTAGGGTTTGCAATTCTTGTTCTGTAATGGTGTAATGATGCGTATATCGGGATGAAGCATAGGCATCATCTAACAACTTTAATAAGGTTTTATCTGTTTCTAAGTTTTTTGAAAACGTTCCTCTTAATGAGTTAATGTAGCCTTCCACATAGCATTGATGGTTGCCGATACTATGGCATATTTTTATGGATCCTGTTATAAAGCTTTCTAACATGCGATAGGTCAGTTCGTAGGTTTGGTGAACCATAAATGCGGCTTGTGGATAGTCTTTTCGGTTTTGGTAAAATTTTATGCCTTTTTTAAAAGATTTAACTTTGGATATATCGCGTTTAAATCTGGTTTTTGCTTTTTCATAAACCTTTTCTAAATCCAAGGTTTTTAAAACCCATGGGGCATTCGAGCTTGTATCTTTATAGACCAAATATTTATCTAGGCAATGGTTATGGAAATACAGATTACCATGATGCAATTCTTGATTGACATATTGCAATGAGAAAAAAGAATATTTATAATCTGGATAGTCCTCAAATATGGTTGTGAAAACAGGTTGTATTTGGGTCGCAATTTCTCTAGGCATCAGGTTTGTTATAATAATCATTTGATACTTAAAAGGGTTTTCCTCTGTGCTTTGGCTTAAATAAATACGCTCGATATGTACCACTTCAATGATTTTTAAAACAATGGATTCAAGCTCCTTTGGGTCTTTTAGAATGCTTTGATTGTTGATTTTTGCTTCCATGATTTTAGCTTTTATATAAAGTAACGATATAGACATTGAGTACCGAACCACAGCAAGTTGTATTTTACTCGGTGCAACTTGTTTTTTACTTGTATATTTATGGGATTAATCACTATATTTGGAGTATGGAAACAGCCACAAAACCAAATCACATAGGACGGAAAATCAGTCGGATTAGAGAACTTCGGGGCATGAAGCAGGAAGCCCTTGCTGATGCACTGGGTATTAGCCAGCAGGCAGTCTCGAAAATTGAACAATCCCCAGAGGTTGATGATGATAAGCTCCAAGACATAGCCAAAGCCTTAGGCGTGACCAAGGAAGGTATTGAGAACTTTTCGGAGGAAAATGTGTTAAATATTATATCCAATACTTTTACTAGTAATGACAGTTCTACTATTAACGCCATAAATGTTCAACCAAATTTCAATCCTTTAGATAAAGTTATTGAACTTTATGAACGCCTTTTGCAAGCTGAAAAAGATAAAATTGAATATTTAGAAAAAATGCTAAAATAATCAATAATTGAAGCTCCTTAAAAACTTTATTACTAAACCCCTAAAATATATACGCTTCACTCACCTATTGTTTTGCCAAAATTTTATGAGGTCATGAATACTAAATTAGCTCATTTTTAACTTCTTGAATAATTTCAGCTTTTATACCATATAAATAAAAATGTAATTTAACCTTTACATTAGTTCCAAGTTTATAATCTTTATAATCGCCTTTCACTAATTGAATAAACTGTTGGTATTGGTTTATTTTCACAGCCTTAAACTTAGTTCTAAACCAATTAGTAATAGTACCATCAAAAATTAATTCCTCTCCATCAGAATCCGACCATACATAATGAAAAGATGGATTTAGTCCATAAAATTTACCTTTTATTTGCCTTAAATTTTCTATTCCAGCTTTAAAATGCAAATTATATGATTCAGCGATAAAATTAAAATAATAATATCTTAAAGGTATTGCATCTTCTAAAAAAGCATTCTTTCTACATAACCTTAAAAACTTTATTCTATTATTCACATCATATAATCGCCTGCCATAGTATTTAGCCAAGAATTTTACGACTTCATTATTTTCTGTGTAGTTTGACATTTCATTAATTAATTCATCACAATTAATAAACCAGTCATTTATTTTGTCCTTATTGTCTTCGTTATAGTTAAATAATAAAATACAAGCATACGGCCTCAAATTTTGATCAGCATATATTCCATCTAAGTATTCTTTATACTCATTTAAATTTACTGAATGCCTAACAGTAGAAATATATTTTGCTTTTAATTCTAAGATTTTACTTATATCATCTGTAACAGTATTTTCTGCTAATTCGAATAATTCTTCAATTTGTATTCTTTGAGCTATATTATCTTCATCATCAAAGTTCAAATTTTTAATTTCCCAAATCAATAACACAATATAGCTAGTATAACTATAAGGTGAGAACGGATCCATTAATTGTTTAATATTGAACAGCTCTTTAGCCTCATCTAAATAAATACTAACAAAACTTGTTACTTCATTTTTTTCTTCAAATAATAGTTTAGCTAATTCATAATTTATTGCTGCTCTACGATGTATAAAACGATGATTTCTTCTAGTTAATAATGATTCTGCATAAACTAATAATTCAAGAGCCTTTTTCAATGATTTATTAGTTCTTCTTCTTTGTAAGTTAATTGCGTAATTAAGTAAAAAATGTGGGTCATCTGACAATCTTGTATATCCTAAATCAAATAATTTTTCAATTTTTGAATCAGAATAATAGTCCGATCTTACAAGGGTTTTTAATAAATTATTGACTAAATATGAATTAGATATTCCTAAGTCAATCGAATTTAACATTTTTTCAAATAATTTGAATTGCTTATCCTTATTTGGAACTATTTTTTTTATTAATTCTTCAGCTATTACTGAATGTTTTGTTCTGAAAAATAAGTCAGGTTCAGTGCCATAAGATTTAACGTATTCTTGAATGAGTATCCCTTTACCTTCAGCTTGAACCACATTCTGTGTAAAATCTTCCCAGTTTTGTGACACTAAATTCTTTAACCAATTAGCTGGCATCATTAATTTAAATTGATGCAACAATGCTGTATATAGAAATGCTTTTTGTGAATCTTCAGAAAGTTGACTATAGGCATCTAATAAGTCATTTATATGCTTACCGTTTGTAACTAATTTTAAAAGAGAAACGAACGAATCATTCTTATATAGACTTTTAATGTTACTTAAAATTTCATTCTTTTGAGACGCATCACGATAGTTAACTAATCCAACATTTTTTAATTTGGTTAATAATTCAGATATTTCATCATCTGAAAATTTTGAAGTTACTGGGATTTCATATATTTTCTTAAAATCTCTTTGTAGCTTATATTTTTCAAGAATATTTTCTCTAATTGGTACTAAAAAGAAAACATTAAAATCATTAAATTGTTCAATACTCAATTCTCTTCTAAGTTCTATCATTGCCTTAAAAGAGCTTTCAATTTCCAATTCATCGCAAAACAGAATAATATTTTTCGCATTACAAGTGATAAATAAGCTTATTAAATCTTCCTTTTTTAATTTTATGAAATCTAAAATTTCGAATGCAACAATTTCCAATTCTTTATCATTAGAAAGCTCATTTATCAATCTTAAAGTAAAAGTTGATTTCCCAATTCCGAAATCACCCTTCAAAAAGAAAATCGGTAAAAAAGGATCCTTACTTCCATTGATATTGTCTTCTATTTGAGCTCTTACTTCTTTATATAAATCTTCTTTTATTACATCGACACCTCTTCTAATTATATCATAATTTGGTTCTTCTCCTTTGTAAAAGTCAATATCTTTTAAAAAAGCTCCAGTATTTTGAGAATTTAATTGCCTCAATACATTTTCTAAGTCAATCGCAAGTCTATGTGGAACAGTAATTCTAGCTTGTTCCGAGTTAGTAAAAGATATCCTTTTTCTTTTAACAACAGCTTCTAATTGAGAATTATTCCATTCTTCATATTTTTTAAAGAATTCCTCAAAAGAACATTTGATAATGCTTATTCTTTTTTGTTTATAATAATGTAAAGCATTTTCATTTGGAAATGGGTCTATATTATAAATCCATTTTCTATCTCGAAAATTATAAGAGTCAAATTTTTCTAATAAATCATTGCCAAAAGAATCACTAAAAGAATATCCAGCTGAGATAAAAGATATTCTGTCAGATAAATTTTTTAAGTCATTTAATACTACTTTATAGAATTTATTAACTCTAACAAAATCATCTGTAGAAAAAGCGAAGGGATATCTTCTTTTATCTTGTAAGCAGCCATTTAGTTTAACGTATTTAATTTCTGAATTACTATTTCTATAGTTATAATCTTTATGCTCTCGAATTGGAACTAAATCATAAAGAAAATTGGAAGAACTTTTAACTTCATCAAATGCTTGTTCAACTAGTAAATCATAATTTGTTGTAATTATTTCCCTCCATGCTATGGAAGCCATAGTTATATGACCATCTGTAGGTTTATATTTTGACAACATATTTACTACTTCTCTATCAAAATGATCTCTATCAAAATCTGGGTTAGCAGACAAGATATCTACAAATTTTGTAATATCTGGCTGATTATATTGTTTGCCTAAATAACTCTCATAATTATCGATAATTTCTTTACTAAGATATTTTTTTTCACTTACAGAAGCTCCAGCACCAAGGAATAGAATAGAATTACCTTCAGATATTTGTTTAAATAGTTTATTAAGTTGTTCACTCTGTTTTTCTAAGTCTAAAATATGATCCATGAATGATGAATAAAATTGATAATTAATTTATAAGTCGAACTAATTTAAATGATAAATGCAATAAAAACGCAATTTTCTATAAGGAGAGTCTAAATATAGTGAATTTTGTAAGAATTTTTTTGAGGGTAAACCGTAAATAATTGAAATGTATTTTAATTTATAATCATTCCACACATATTATGCTTCCCTCCTACGTCGTCGCATAAAAAGTGTTCCATTAACATAGTAAAAGAAACCTTTAGTATAAATTTTTTCAAGAAACTTAAGAAGAACCTTTCGCTTTTAACCAAAGCTCAAGTTACATAACGCGGTACATTATAGTACAAATATTTTATTCCTCTTTAGTACTCTTTTTTACTATTTAAATTTTAAATTAGTTCCTCCAATCTTTGCATATCATTACTTACCTTTCTTTCAATTACCTTTGCATAAATCTGAGTAGTAGTGATTTTTGAATGCCCTAATAACTTAGATACCGTTTCTATGGGTACACCATTACTTAAGGTTACTGTTGTAGCAAATGTATGCCTAGCAATGTGAAATGTTAGATTTTTATTTATTCCACAGACATCCGCTATCTCTTTTAAATAAGAATTCAATTTTTGGTTTGATATGGTTGGAAACAATTTTTCCTTATTAATAGAAGTTGGATGCGTTCTATACTTTTCAATAATGCCCAAAGCTTTTGATAATATAGGAATCTTAACAGCTACATCCGTTTTTTCTCTTTGTGAATATATCCATTGTTTTCTATCTATACCAATGCATAAATTATCTCTGGTTAAACCCATAACATCACCATAAGATAATCCTGTATAACAACTAAATACAAATAAGTCTTTTATGAGTTGCAGTCTAAAAATGTTAAACTGCTTGTTTTCTATGGCTTGTAACTCCTCACTTGTTAAAAAGGTTCTTTCCTTTCTTTCATATTTGGCTTCAAACTTTATAAAGGGGTCTTTATCTATCCATTCCATCTTAAACGCCAAACTAACCATTTTACGTAGCCGTTCTATATGTTTCATAACTGTGTTGTTGCCCATAGACTTTTGATGTCTTAAAAAGCGTTCAAAATCAATTATAAATTTATAACTCAATTCAGATAAGAATACATCTGCTGTATTGTGTTTTTGTTTTAGAAAGAGAAAAATATATTTATGAGTGGTATAATAATTCTTTTGTGTCCCCCATCTTAGTGTAGACTTCATGTGCTCATTATGATAGTCAATAATATCTGATAAAGCATGATTGTTTTCACCATTACCCAAAAATGATGATTTAATCAATTGTGCTGTTACCAATTGATTTTTATCTCTAAGCCCTTGGTAACTCTCATAGAGTTTAGCATGAACTTGTTCCAGATAATTGTTGAAGATTTTGGTTTCATCACTTAATCCTTTCAATCTGTTTTTGTTGGCATCCCAATTAGAAACAAGGAGTTTTCTTTTTAATGATAGTTCTGCACGTCTACCATTTACGGTAATTCTGGCATAAAGGGGTGCTTTTCCGTTTTTGGCATTGGCAAGTTTTAGCCAAAACAGAATACTGAAAGTGTTTGTGTTTTTCATAATTTTTGTTTTTAAAATTGAACATTAAAAACAAAAGTCAAATCATAGTATTCGGTTACCTTTTTTATTCATTTTAAGACTTGGTAACCGAATTGGTCACATTTTTAACCAAATCAATTCAAATTAAATGATAGTCCTAAAACCACAAAAGCTTGATAATCATACGATTATCAAGCTTTTGTTACTATTTGATTTCTTAAAAAGTCGGGGTGGCAGGATTCGAACCTGCGGCCTCCACGTCCCAAACGTGGCGCGATAACCGGGCTACGCTACACCCCGAATTGATTATCAATATCTATTAAAAAAATTTGCGGAGAGACGGGGATTCGAACCCCGGGTACCCTTTTGAGGTACGACGATTTAGCAAACCGTTCCTTTCGGCCACTCAGGCACCTCTCCAATACTGCTTTAAGAACATCACATTTAAATGCGGATGCAAATGTAAGTTTTCATCTTAAAGCAAACAACTATTTCATTTAATTTTTTTCGATTTTATTCAGGATATTCTATCCTTAAATGATAAATATTTGCAAGCTTGTGTTTTAGTACTTTTTTTATGGATTCAATTTCTTTAAAAGTAATATTTGCGTTTAAAAATTGTCCTTCTTCAATTTGCTTATTTATAATATTTTCAACAAAGGACTCTATCTTTGTAGATGTTGGTTCTTTTAAACTTTTAGATGCCGCCTCAATACTATCGCACATCATTAAAATAGCGGTTTCTTTACTAAATGGCTTAGGTCCAGGGTAACTAAAATCTGCTTTATCTACTTCAGTATCTGGATAATCCTTTTTCTCTTGCACGTAAAAATAATACACTACACTTGTGCCATGATGTGTCCTAATAAAATCTATAACTCTATCTGGTAAATTATTTTTTCTAGCTATCTCAATACCATTAATAACATGATCCGTAATTATTCTTGCACTTTCTTTTGAGGATAACTCATCATGGGGATTGATACCAGTAGATTGATTTTCAGTATAGTATGTAGGATTCTTCATTTTACCAATATCATGATACAAAGCTCCTACCCTAACCAACATGGCGTTTGCACCTATTTCATTTGCTGAAGATTCAGCTAAATTTGCTACGTTTAATGAATGATGAAAGGTTCCTGGTGCTTTATTTGACAACTCCTTAAGCAACTTGGTATTTGTATCAGAAAGTTCTAAAAGAGAAACATCTGAAACCAACCCGAAAAGCTTTTCATAAGCATAAATTAAAGGTTGAACAAACAAGGTGGCTAATCCACCCAAGATAAACCATATAAATGTTTCCCATTTAAGTGTTTCAATACTGCCTTCATGAATTACAAAAAATGCAAAATAAGCTATAATATAAATGAGCGTTATTTGCCCTACTGAAATAAACAGATTAGCACGCTTGTATAACTCTGAAACGGTTAGAATAGTTACAATACCTGCTATTATTTGCAGAAACATATACTCATAGCTATTAGGCACTATAAACCCCAATAAAAGCACGGTAAGAACATGAGCAAATAAACCTAATCTCGCATCAAAAAACGCCTTAAACACCAACGGTAATATAGAAATTGGAACAATGTAAATGTATTTTGCATCATAATTTACTACTAGCGTAGTAATGAATATCATCAACGAGATATTAAAAAATATGAAAGTGACTTTTGTGTTATTCTCAAAAACCTCTACCCTGTACTTTCTTAAAAACAAGAGTAACATTAATAATACTAAAGCAACTAGTAAAGTATATGCAAATAATACCCAATTATAGTTAGCTTCATTCCAAACTTGAGATTCGTATTCAGACTGTAAAGATTTTAGAATTTGATATTTATCGCCTTCAACCACTTCACCTTTAGACACAATTAAGGTTTCCTTTGCAATACTTCCTCTGGTAAAAGAAATTCTGCTTAATTCATCTTGAATTGCTTTATCTGTAAATATTTTATTAAATGTTATGTTAGGCTCAATCAAATCGAAACACAAGGCAACAAATTCTGTTTTATAATTCGACAAATTGTTTTTGCCTAATATGTTTTCTATAACCGCTGTAACATCGTTTTGTTCTATCAAGCTTGAATAAAAACCATCTAGTATTTTTTCTCTTCCATCAAGAATAACAACGGTTCTGTCTTTAGAAAAATCATAATCCTCACTTAAAACACCATATTTATATAACTCTGATACAATATTTTTACCTGTTTTGAATAATTTTTTAGAAATACTGTTTGGTAAAGTATCAGAAAAAGTTGCCTTAAACTGTGCTTCGTAAGCATCATTAACCTTTTTATGTATAGAATTATCTAAATCAAAATATAGCATGGCATTATCTATAATGCTCTTTTTTTCTAATGCTATTTCTTCATCAGTCTTTTTAATTGCAAAATCAAAAGGTGCCTGCAAACTTTCAGACTGCCATGGTTTCCCATTTTCAAAATTATATTTAAACTTTCCGCTTTTAGGAAATAGGTATACAATTAAAAGTGTTGTACATATAAATAACAGTCCTTTATAAATTAAGGAATGGTTTCTATATAGTTTATTTATGAAGTCTTTCATCTAGAAATCAAATGTAATAAATTTATAAGCTTTTACCATTTTTTATAAACATCTAATCTTTCAAATTTCTACTAAAAAATCATTATTTTCGCAATGAACTTATCTTAACTTTTTTTTTAAACCGAAAAGTTTGGCTTTTGTACACTAATAAAATCTTTTTTTTAAACATAGCCTAAGTTACGTTGTCAAAAAAGAGTGAAATTTAGAGTGCAACATGTAAATTTTGCAGGTAAAAGAAAAAGCTAAGACAAGTTCAATAACTATACTAAAATGTTAGATTAATGAATAGAGAAGTCGTTATTGTTTCTGCTGCAAGAACTCCAATAGGAAGTTTTTTAGGCGCTTTATCAACTATTCCTGCTCCTAAATTAGGTGCTATTGCGATAAAAGGCGCTTTGGATAAAATAAATTTAAAACCCGAGTTGGTTGAAGAAGTCTTAATGGGTAATGTTGTACAGGCTGGCACTGGACAAGCACCTGCAAGACAAGCTGCTATTTATGCCGGCATACCAAATACTGTACCTTGCACAACTATAAATAAAGTTTGCGCTTCTGGTATGAAAACCGTTATGCAAGCTGCTCAGTCTATTGCTTTAGGCGACACTAATATTGTTGTTGCTGGTGGCATGGAAAATATGAGTCTTATTCCACACTATTTATACGCTAGAAGCGCCACAAAGTTTGGACCAACTACATTAATTGATGGTATGCAGAAGGATGGCTTAGTTGATGCTTATGATCAAAACGCCATGGGTGTTTGTGCTGATGCCTGCGCTACTAAATATGAGTTTTCTAGAGAAGCACAAGATGCTTATGCTATTCAATCGTATAAGCGTTCTTCCGACGCTTGGGAAACAGGTAAATTCAATAATGAAGTAGTTCCTGTTGAAGTTCCTCAACGTCGTGGAGAACCTCTAATTGTTGTTAAAGATGAAGAATACACCAATGTTAGGATGGATAAAATACCTCAGTTACGACCAGCTTTTACAAAAGATGGCACTGTAACTGCAGCCAACGCATCCACTATAAATGATGGTGCAGGCGCTATGATTTTAATGAGCAAGGAGAAGGCAGAAGAACTGGGCTTAAAACCTTTAGCAACTATAAAGAGTTATGCAGATGCAGCTCAGGAACCTGAATGGTTTACAACTGCTCCTGCAAAAGCTTTACCAAAAGCACTTGATAAAGCTGGAGTTAAAATACAAGATGTTGATTTTTTTGAATTTAATGAAGCCTTTGCTATAGTGGGTTTAGCTAATATGAAAATTTTAGGCCTTACTGATAAAAATGTTAACGTTAATGGTGGCGCTGTTTCTCTCGGACATCCGCTTGGATGCTCAGGTGTAAGAATTCTGATTACTTTATTAAATGTTTTAGAACAAAATAATGCTAAAATTGGTGCTGCTGCAATTTGTAATGGTGGTGGTGGTGCATCAGCAATGATTATAGAACGCTCTTGATATCATATATTGTTATTATTTACTAGTTATGAAACATTTAGCGAACTTAATATTAAATTATTTAAAACCATTTTTGATTTATAAAATGCATAAATAATTAATAGAAATAGTCAATAGATATTAACTTTATGCAATACGGTATTTGTAATTTAAGCATTGTTCCGCTTCGAGATGAACCTGCAGACACTAGCGAATTAGTTTCGCAAGTGATTTACGGTGACTTTTTTAAAATTTTAGAGCAACGTAAACAATGGAGCAAAATTAGGTTGGCTTTTGACAAATATGAAGGTTGGGTGGATAACAAACAATATGTTGAAATATCTGAAGACCAATATAAATCTCTCAATAAAGAAACACCCAAATTGTCAACGGATTTAGTAGAATTTATTGAAGATGAAAACAAACAATTATTTCCAATTACTATTGGATCTAGTATAAATGGTCTTTCCCTATTGAAGCATAAATATGATGGCCATTCAATTGACAGAATAATTGAAAAACCCAATATAATTATAACCGCATTTACTTTTCTAAACTCGCCATACTTATGGGGCGGAAAAACACCTTTTGGAATTGATTGTTCTGGTTTTACGCAAATGGTTTACAAATTAAACGGTTATAAATTATTGCGTGATGCATCACAACAAGCCACACAAGGTGAAGCATTAAGCTTTATAGAAGAAAGTGAACCAGGTGATTTGGCTTTTTTTGATAACAATGAAGGCGCTATTATTCATGTTGGCATCATTATGAAAGACAACTATATTATACACGCTCACGGCAAGGTTAGAATAGATCGTTTAGACCACTCTGGCATATACAATGTTCACAAAAACAGACATACACATAAACTACGTGTTATTAAAAAAGTAATATAAAAAATGCCGCTCATGAGCGGCACTTTTTATATATCAATAAACTGAAATATATTTTACTTGCCTTCAGGCATGGCATCCAATTTAGCTCCAATCTCTTTTGCTTTTTCAGTATCACCTAAAGCATTATAGATGTTTTTTAACTGTAGCAAAATATTAGAATTAGCATCTGTGTTTTTTGCCATGAAATTAATTAAAACATCTGCTCCATTTTGAAAAAGGGCATTTTTTTCAACCTTCAATTTTTTATATTTAATATCATCAGATTTACTCATTCCTAATTTACCCATATCTTCAATGACAACATTCCCCTTTTCAATAAATAAATTTGAAAGGTTTAAAGCAGCATTAGTAAACGAAGGGTCTAGAGCCAATACCTTCTCATAAGAAGCTTGAGCTTTATCCATATCTCCATTATTCATATTAACAACTCCAACATTATAATGTAGTACTGCGTTTTCGGGGTCTTTTGCAAGCGCCTCTTCAATTAACGCCTTAAATTTATCTTTATCATCTAATTGCAAATAAATATTAGCCTCATTTACAATCAAGTCAACATTCTCAGGATTTTCAGCTCTAGCATCTTTTATAGCATCAAGTGCTTTCTCATTATCGCCATTAGATATATATATTAATGCTACATTTTTAACAATTTCTGGCTTTTTAGACTCTGTTAAACGTTCACCTGGTTTAATATGGCTTCCAGCTTTAACGTATAAATCCCTTGTACCTTTATCTAAAACAACTTCTTTACCAGACTCCTTGTCAGTGGCAAAATATTGCTTATCAATCCCTGTATAACCTAAGTTTTTAAGTTCTTCATATAAGCCTAAAGCTCTGTCGTACTCTTTTACACTTACAGCTGTAGATGCAGCATAGTAAAGAAATAAGGTATCTACTTCAGTAATTCTGTATGCCTTTTCAAAATACTTTGAAGCTTTTGAATAATCCTTTTTTTCATAAGCCGTGTTACCTGTTGTTAATACGCCATTAGACATCGTTTGTTTTAACTGCTTAATTTCTGAACCATAAGCGCCTTCAACATTCCCTAAGCTTTCAATAGCTAAATCAATATCGGCTATTGATCCTTTACCATTTGCATACAATGCTTGCCCTTTTAAGTAATAAAATTTTGCTTTTAATTTGGCGTCCATGGCAGACATTAAGCCCTCTGCTTGATTAATGGCCGCTTTAGCCTCTGCATAATTGTTGTTCTTAATAGCTTTTTCAGCAGTTTTCAATTCTTTTTTTTGTGCAAATGAAAATGCACTTATTGAAAACGCTAAAGCTATGATTAATTGTTTTTTCATTTTAAATAATATTAAGTTTAATTTTCAGTGTTATTATCGTCTGTATTATTATCAATAGTTGTGCCATCTTCTGAAACATCAGTGTTTTCAATACGCTCTACATCTTCTACCTCATCTTCATCATGCATCACTTTTGCAACAGCGGCTATAGAATCGTTTCCTTTTAAGTTAATTAACTTAACCCCTTGAGTAGCTCTTCCCATAACTCTTAGATCTTTAACAGCCATACGAATGGCAATTCCAGATTTGTTAATAATCATTAAATCATCATCATCGGTTACATTTCTTATAGACACTAAGTTACCTGTTTTTTCGGTAATAGAAATGGTTTTTACACCTTTCCCTCCACGATTGGTGATACGGTAATCTTCTAAACTAGAACGTTTACCATAACCATTCTCAGACACTACAAGCACATCGCTTTCCATATCATCAACAGCAATCATACCAATAACTTCATCGGTTTTTTCATTTTGTAAACGTATACCTCTTACTCCCGAAGCACCTCGTCCCATAGGTCGTGTTTTAGCTTCTTCAAAACGAATGGCTTTACCAGATTTTAATGCTAACATCACTTGGCTTTCACCTGTAGTTAATTTTGCTTCTAATAAAACATCATCATCTTTAATTGTTATAGCATTTATACCATTTGTTCTTGGACGTGAGTATTGCTCAAGAGATGTTTTCTTAACCTGGCCTTTTTTTGTCGCCATGATTACATAATGACTATTAATATAGGCATCATCTTTTAAATCTTGAGTACATATAAAAGCCATCACTTTATCATCTTGCGCAATATTTATAAGATTTTGAATAGCTCTCCCTTTTGAGGTTTTACTTCCTTCTGGTATTTCATAAACACGCATCCAGAAACATTTTCCTTTTTGAGTAAAGAATAACATATATTGGTGGTTTGTTCCAACAAATAAATGTTCTAAGAAATCTTCGTTTCGTGTTGTTGATGCTTTTTGACCAACTCCACCTCTATGTTGTGTTTTATATTCTGTTAAAGATGTACGCTTAATGTACCCTGCATGCGAAATTGTGATTACCACTTTTTCGTTAGGAATCATGTCTTCTATACTTAAATCACCTCCTGCATATTCGATAACCGAACGACGCTCATCACCATATTTATCTCTAACAACTTCTAATTCACCTTTAATGATATCCATTCTACGCTCTTTCTTATCTAAGATATCTTTAAGATCAATAATGGTTTTCATTATTTCTTCATACTCCGTACGTAATTTATCTTGCTCTAAACCTGTTAACTGACGCAAACGCATCTCTACAATAGCTTTCGCTTGAATTTCAGAAAGCTTAAAACGTTCAATTAAATTATTTCTAGCTTCATCAGCATTTGAAGATGCTCTGATTATTTTTATTACTTCATCTATATTATCAGAAGCAATAATTAGTCCTTCTAAAATATGAGCTCTTTCTTCCGCTTTACGTAATTCATAAGTAGTTCGTCTTACTACAACTTCATGCCTGTGCTCAACGAAATAATGAATCAATTCTTTTAAGTTCAACATCTGTGGACGTCCATTAACTAATGCAATGTTATTCACACTAAATGAAGACTGTAACGCCGTGTACTTAAATAATTTATTTAATACGATATTTGGAATAGCATCACGTTTTAAAACGTACACAATGCGCATTCCGTTTCTATCAGATTCATCACGCATAAGCGAAATACCTTCTAGCTTTTTATCGTTTACCAAATCAGCAGTTTTCTTAATCATATCTGCTTTATTCACTTGGTAAGGAATCTCGTCAACGATGATACATTCACGTCCATTTACTTCCTCTATATTGGTTTTGGCACGCATCATGACGCGTCCTCGTCCAGTATGAAAAGCCTCTTTAACGCCATCGTAACCATAAATAGTTCCACCAGTTGGAAAATCTGGTGCTTTTATATGAGTTATCAATTCGTCAATTTCAATATCGTTATTTTCTATATAAGCAATGGTTCCGTTTACCACTTCCGTTAAATTGTGAGGCGGCATATTCGTTGCCATACCTACTGCAATACCTGATGCACCGTTAACTAAAAGTCCTGGGATACGCGTAGGTAAAACTGTTGGTTCTTGTAAGGTGTCATCAAAATTCAACTTATGATCGACTGTTTCTTTATCAATATCTGCCAACATATCCTCAGATATTTTTTGCATACGCGCTTCAGTATAACGCATTGCCGCAGGACTATCGCCATCAATAGAGCCAAAGTTTCCTTGTCCATCAACAAGCATATAACGTAAACTCCATTCTTGAGCCATACGTACCATAGCGTCATAAACCGAGGTATCACCATGTGGATGATACTTACCTAAAACTTCTCCAACTATTCTTGCAGATTTTTTATGTGCCGTATTTGCTCTAATACCGAGTTCGTGCATGCCATAAAGCACACGTCTGTGCACTGGTTTTAAACCATCTCTTACATCTGGTAAAGCACGTGACACAATGACTGACATTGAATAATCAATGTACGCCGATTTCATCTCATCCTCAATATTAATAGGAATTACTTTTTCTCCTTCTGCCATAAATAATTTAATTTAGTTTTATGTGATTTTCAAAACATGCTAATATAAGAATTTCAGTAGTCATAGCAAGACTATCAAGTTCCCTTTTTCATGTAATTTATTAACAATTTAAACGACTTATTTGGTTAATAAGTATGGGCACTAAAATTTTGATTTTATAAAGATTTTTTCGTCAATTAGCAATTTACAGACAATTTTAGGTACAGTTTTTGACTTTAGTAAAATGTTTTACTATTTTTAATGCAGAAAGGACAAACGATTATGGATGATAATTTTTCCCCAAGAGTAAAAGATGTTATTGCATACAGCAAAGAAGAAGCACTGCGTTTAGGCCACGATTTTATTGGTACTGAACACTTAATGCTAGGGCTTTTGCGCGATGGTAACGGAAAAGCAATAAATATACTTAATGCCCTAGATATAGACTTAAACCATTTAAGGCGTAAAGTTGAAATATTAAGTCCTGCAAACCCAAATATTACTGTAGCTTCTAATCAAAAAAAGAATCTACACCTTACACGGCAAGCAGAACGCGCTCTAAAAACGACTTTTTTAGAAGCAAAACTATTTCAAAGTACATCAATTAATACAGCGCATTTGTTGCTTTGTATTTTAAGAAACGAAAACGACCCCACTACCAAGCTTTTAAATAAGCTAAAAGTTGACTACGATAATGTTAAAGAACAATTTAAAATTATGATTACAAACGATAACAATTATATAGAACCAAAAGCTGAATTTCAGGATGATGATTCAAGTACTGAAGATGGTGCAACTAAAGACAATATTTTTAACCCACCTGCTGGAAAGTCTAACAAGAAGTCTAAAACACCTGTTTTAGATAATTTTGGGCGTGATTTAACAGCGATGGCTGAAGAAGGTAAGTTAGACCCTGTAGTGGGAAGAGAAAAGGAAATTCAGCGCGTTTCTCAAGTTTTAAGTAGAAGAAAGAAAAACAATCCGCTTTTAATTGGAGAACCTGGTGTTGGTAAATCTGCCATTGCTGAAGGCTTAGCCCTTAGAATTGTTAAACGAAAAGTGTCTCGTATTTTATTTAACAAACGTGTGGTAACTTTAGATTTAGCAAGCTTAGTAGCAGGCACAAAATACCGTGGTCAGTTTGAAGAACGCATGAAAGCCGTAATGAACGAGCTTGAAAAAAATGATGATGTTATTTTGTTTATTGATGAAATACACACCATTGTTGGTGCTGGTGGTGCAACAGGAAGTTTAGATGCTTCAAATATGTTTAAACCTGCTTTAGCAAGAGGTGAAATTCAATGTATTGGCGCTACAACTTTAGATGAATATAGACAGTACATCGAGAAAGACGGAGCTTTAGAGCGTCGATTCCAAAAAGTTATTGTTGAGCCAACTACAGTTGAAGAAACTATTGAAATTCTTAATAACATAAAAGGAAAATATGAAGAGCATCACAATGTTGATTATACGCCTGAAGCTATAGAAGCTTGTGTAAAATTAACGAATAGATATATGACCGAACGTTTTTTACCAGACAAAGCTATTGATGCTTTAGATGAAGCTGGGTCTCGTGTACATATTACTAACATAGATGTGCCAAAGCAAATTATAGAGCTAGAAAAACAACTAGAAGATATTAAAGAAACTAAAAATGCAGTTGTTAGAAAGCAAAAATATGAAGAAGCAGCAAAACTTAGAGATGACGAAAAGCGCATTGAAAAAAAACTAGCTATAGCGCAAGAAAAATGGGAAGAAGACACCAAACAAAATCGTGAAATTGTAACTGAAGACAATGTTGCCGATGTAGTTTCTATGATGACAGGCGTTCCTGTGAATAGAATTGCCCAAACTGAGATTAACAAACTTGCTGAATTACCAGACCTTATAAAAGGAAAAGTAATTGGTCAAGATGAGGCGGTTGCTAAGGTGGTAAAAGCTATCCAGCGAAATAGAGCAGGTCTTAAAGACCCAAACAAACCCATTGGTTCATTTATATTTTTAGGTCAAACTGGAGTTGGAAAAACACAGTTAGCCAAGGTTTTATCTCGTGAATTATTTGACAGTGAAGATTCGCTTGTTAGAATTGACATGAGTGAATACATGGAGAAGTTTGCTATCTCTAGACTAGTTGGTGCACCTCCAGGGTATGTAGGTTATGAAGAAGGCGGCCAACTTACTGAAAAAATTAGAAGAAAACCGTATGCTGTTCTTCTGTTAGATGAAATTGAAAAAGCACATCCGGATGTGTTTAACATGTTACTTCAAGTGCTTGATGATGGTTATTTAACAGATAGCCTAGGAAGAAAGATTGATTTTAGAAATACGATTATAATCATGACGTCTAATATTGGTGCTCGTAAGATTAAAGATTTTGGAACAGGTATTGGTTTTGGCACAGCTTCCCAAAAGGCTCAAGAAGATGCTAATACAAGAAGCGTTATAGAAAATGCTTTGAAAAAATCATTTGCTCCAGAGTTCTTAAATAGAATTGATGATGTGGTGATATTTAATACTTTAGAAAAAGAGCATATCAATAAAATTATTGATATTGAATTAGAGAAACTTTTAACCAGGATCAAAGGTTTAGGCTACGTTTTAACACTTACTGAAAGCGCCAAAAATTATATAGCAGAAAAAGGTTTTGATAAACAATATGGGGCTAGACCTCTTAAAAGGGCCATTCAAAAATATGTTGAAGATGCTCTAGCAGAAGAGATTGTAGCATCACATCTACAAGATGGTGACCATATTAAAATAGACTTAGATACCAAAACTGATGAATTAAACATTAGTATTGAAAAAGCTGAAAAGCCTACAGAGTCTTAAGTCTAGCAAATTTTAACACTAATAAAAATCCTACTTTGATTATGAAGTAGGATTTTTTTTGAAAAACTGTAACAAATAAATTGATCAATACA
>Ga0316208_1001952_pt1 | contig 17942 bp, 18 predicted proteins | sample 3monopyrite_MG_FD_204944 | JGI IMG/M metagenome (GOLD analysis project Ga0316208, IMG submission 204944) | Microbial mat bacterial communities from mineral coupon in-situ incubated in ocean water Damariscotta River, Maine, United States -... | ecosystem: Environmental > Aquatic > Marine >...
CTATTTTTTTCTTTGATTGTGATTTCAGAAATGGGAATACATAAATTAACTTATTGACTTTTATTGGTCCGTCATACATTATAAAATCTTTAGAGAGTTGATTTAATATTTGTGCCTGAATATTCGTTTCTGCTTGTGCAACTTTTTGTGATTTAAAAGACATGATTTTATTATTAATCGATCTGAATCTGGCTGATTGCTTTGCAGAAGGAATTCCTTTAATTATTAAAGATAATTTCATTTTTATTCTCTATTTATAATCTATATGATATTAACATCTAAGTTTAATCTTTTTTAAATATTATAGATTATTTGTTAACTTTTGTAAACTGCTAAAAAGATTTTAATTCTCTTTCATCTCTGTTAAATTGTTCATAGTATTTTGTTGAATTGCTTTGACTATTTTCAAACGTTAGTTCAGTCAAAGACCTTGTAAATTGATTTGATTTTGTAACGATAGTTCCAATTGCAGAACCACCTCTATTTTTTGCACAAATAACTTCTGTTATATTTTCTGCATCAATTTGTCTTCCACTAAATTTATATGATGTAATTTTATAATAAAATGGTCTGTAAAGCAAAAGAACGATGTCTGCATCTTGCTCGATTGCTCCAGAGTCTCTTAAATTAGCTAAAGCTGGTCTTTTATCTCGTGTTTCAATAACTTTTCGATTAAACTGGCATAAATAAAAGACTGGAATATCTAATTCTAACGCTAATGCTTTAAGGCAAGCACTAATTTTAGCAATCTCTTGCTCTCGATTCTGTGCTTCACCTGAGTATTGCATCAGCCCAATATGGTCTATAAATAGAGCTTTAATTTTATGTTCTTTTTTCATTCTTCTTGCAGTTGATATACATTCTCTTGTCGTCATAGCTGGCTTTGTACCAATAAATAATTTGCTTTTTGAATATGTTTTAGCAAATTCTTTTATTAAGTTTAATTCTTCATCTGTTAATGATTTACCAGTTCTTAATTTTTCAGGTGAAATTCCAGTATTCATTTGTAATTGTCTGAAGAAATTTTGTGATTCTGACATCTCTAAACTAAGTAATCCTACTGGCTTATTTTTTATAAAAGTAAAATCTCTAATCAAATCATGAGTGAATTGTGTTTTCCCCATCGAAGTTGCACCTGCAATTACAATTAAGTCTCCGCCTTGAGCACCTCCAGTTAATTTATTTAACTTTGGTAAGAAAAAATTCAAATATTCCTGTTTGCCTGATAGTTTTTTTTCTAAATCATCAATGACTAATTTTGCAACTTCTATTGGCAATTTATAATTATTGGAAAATCGCTTTTCTCCTAGCTTAAATATCTTTTCTTCTGCTTTATCGATATAATCTAAAATATCATTTTCAGAATTAAAAGCATCATTTAGTAATTCGCCTGAAGTGTTAATTGTCTCTCGTCTAATATATTTTTCTAAAACAATAAATGCATGAGACTCAACGTTACCTGCTGATGGTGTTTTAATACATAATTCAGCTAGATAAATATCTCCACCTATAAATTTTAACTTTCCTTTTTTATTCAAATTTTCGGACAAAGTAAGAATGTCAACTGGAATATTTAAGTAGTACATATTAGAAATTGCTTCAAATATTATCTTATGAATTTCTGAGTAAAAAATATTACTATCCTGGATAATATATAGTGCTTTTCCGATGGCATCTTTGTTTAACAACATTGAGCCTAATACTGATATTTCTGCATTTAAAGAATGAGGAGGAATTTTATTGCCAAGTATAAAATTTACATTCTTATTTTCTTTTTGTTTATAAGACATTTTCTGGTGCCTCCACGGTTTCTAATTGATTTGCATAATTATTATCGGCTTTCATTTTAGAAGAAAGTATATCGATATAGAGATATTTATCTTTATCTTTTCTTAGTAACTTTGAAGCTGAATTTAGTTGTTTAGACCAAAATTCATTATTTTTAGCCCACTTACATACATCAGCTATCATTTTTGAAGATTTGTTTTTCTTGTCAACCAAGGTTATATAATCAGAAACCCAGTTTTGTAGTTGTTTAGTTGACGGATTGAGGTTATCACTCAGTATATTTGATTTAAACCATAGTGAAAAGTTTATAGCACGTTTTAAATTCGAAGAATTTAGAACAAAAGGTTTGTATTCAGCATTTAGAAATATCTTTTTATCTTTTGCATCTAAGCTCATCTGAGAAAGAATTCTTGATAAATTTTCATTTCTATTTTTTTCAGGTATATTTATATTCTTTATATTAATATTTACTTTACTTTCCTTTACTTTACTTTCCTTTACTTTACTTTGTTGAGTTTCTACGGTAGAAACTCCGTTTAAAGATATTTTTGATGGTAGAAACTCTTTATCTTGTGGGTTTTTGACGGTAGAAACTAATTTTTTTCTGTTTTTTTCTTTTTTTCTCTCTGCCCATTCTTTTGCTTTTTTTCTATTATCAACTACATTTTTTAACCTATTTTTATGCTCATTTGAGTAGATGAAAATCCCATTTAATTGGAATAAATTTACCTTGACAAAATAATCAATCATAGAATTTAATATATCAACTTCGATTCCAATATCACCAGCCAGTAATTCTCTGTTAATATCGGTTAACTCATATTCAAAACCATCACTGTCAGTTATAGTTTCTAACATGATATTCCAGACTGCATAACCAGCTAAACCATATTTGCTTCTTACGGCTTTTAATTTTGGATCATTTCTCATATCGGAATCGTGAGAAAAATAATCTGCATTATTCTTTTTTGGTCTTGCCATTTTTATGAAATTCCATAATTTTTAATTTGATATTTTGCCCAACCATTTTTATAGCCTGCAACTCTTTGAAAGTCATAGCATTCTTCTTTGGTTGGAATTTTATATTTATCTATAAATTTATACCAAGCATAACCAGGCTTATATCCGTTTGCTTTGGCAATTTCAAGGAACTTATATAAGTAACTTAATCTTGCATTTTGAGAAGTAATTTCAACTAATTCAAAATTTGATATATGTTTTGGCAGTTGGTCTCTTTCGTAGATTCTTCCTGTAACTTTGTCTTTTATTTTATACAATGGCTTTTCTTTTCTATTTATTTTATTTCCTTTCAGAGTCCATTTACGGTCTTGTTCAGGAAAACCATGTGAGAAAACACAGTCTGCATGGTCTAATATAAGACATGCTTCTTTACCTTGTGCGGGTCTTAGACCTCTCCCTACCATTTGTAAGTATAAACTAAGTGAAGTTGTGGGTTTAGTTAATTGAACGCATTCTATTTCAGGAACATCAAATCCCTCTGTTACTATTCCGACGTTTGATAAGATAGTTGTTCTGCCATTTGCAAAATTACTGAGTATTGTTTTCCGTTCATCTTTTGGAGTTGTTCCATCTATATGCTCAGCTTTATAGCCTGCTTTATTATATGATTCAACTATTAATTGAGAATGTTCAACATTATGTGCAAAAACAACTGTTTTTAATCCCTTTGCTTTTAGCTCCCACGTCTTAACGTAATCTCCGTATGTCATTGTCTCATTTATAGCTTGAGCTATTGCTTTTGCATTATACTCACCTGCTGTCAATTTTATCGTCTTCAAATCAAAGCTAAGCGGATTTGCAATTACCCTTGGCTTTACAAGATATCCTGCTTTGATTAAATCTCCTACGGATGTCCCTATAATTAGATCATTAAAAATATCATCAAAGCCTTCGCCGTTCGTTCTGCATGGCGTTGCAGACACCCCTAAGAGCTGTGCTTCATTATAATATTCATATATCTTTCTGTAGGAACTGGCAGTAGAATGATGTGCTTCGTCGCATATTATTAAACCAATATTGCTTGGTAACCTTGTACCTCTTGTAATTCTATTTGCTAGAGTCGGTACAGACGCTATATGAACTCTAGCAAAATGTTTGTAAATATAATCCGATTGAATGACCGAATATTCAATTCCAAATTTTGCAAGCTTATCAATAGTTTGGTCAATTAATTCTTTTCTGTGAACCAATATCATCACCTTTTTATTCCACTTTAAATAATCTTTTGTAATATAAACAAAAGTAATAGTTTTTCCTGCACCAGTTGGCAACTGCAACATAGTCCTATTATGCTTTTTTAATGATTTATAAGTGTTCTGCTTAGCTTCTGATTGATAATATCTTAATTGCATTAATTTTCAATTTTATAATGTTTAATAAGTTCTAATATTTCTTGATATTTCTGTCTATAAAATTTATCTGTGTCGTGTAAATCATTATGAGCACGAACTCCGTGCAACATCGTTGAATGGTCTCTATTATTTAAGTAAACACCTAAGGCTCTATATGAGTATAAATGTGTCTTGTAAGCAATAACTATAAAATTATGCCTTGCAATTGCAATCGAATGTAAACGAGATTTAGATCTTAACTCATTTATTGAAATCGAATAAATAGAACAAGTTGCCTTGGCTATTAAATGCAAGTTTGTATTTTTTTTATCATTTAAAATGAGATTGTTAAATTCAATTTCTAATGGAGATAAATTCAATGTTTCATTCATACATAATCCTTATTTTTAATATTTTTGATCTTTTAAGAGCCGTAGTGAAGATTCGAACTTCAATTGTAGTTGTTTAAATAAATCATTGCAGATTGCTACTCCTAGCTGTTCTACGGCTTGGAATTAATTGTCAGAAAATTCTTCGTCTATAGTAGTTTGGAAATCGTCAGCTTCCATTTTCTCTCTCATTAATTCATGGCCAGAGTAATAATCCTTATAAATTAAGTCCCCTGATAGATAATCCTTTTCCATTTTACAAACTTTTGAAAGCCATTTTTTCCCATCTTTAAATTCATCAGACAACTCAGTTAATTGCTCTTGTTTTACTTTAATTTGAGAAGCATAACTTGAATTAGCACTTTTCTTTTGAGATTCTAAACTGTTAATATCAGCAATTAATTCTGTCATTTCTGAACCCATATCAATTTTTTCTTTATCAGTAAAATCAATTTGAATATCTCTAAGAGTTGCATCGTTTGGAAGGGTTTTATTTTCTTCGTCTATTTCTTCAAAGTCCGCTTCTTCAATTTCTTCAACAACTGCAAGAGCTGTTATTGGCTTTTCTAATACTTCTTCTTTTTCTTTAGGCATTTTGTTTTTCCTTAATAAGTTAAAAAAAATACAAGCCCACTTAAAGGAATGGGGGAGAGTGGACTTGCTTTTGAGGAACTACGAATAAATCGAGTTCTTAATTGTTTATCACCTCAAAATCATTGTTTGTAACCCTTGTAACAAACATTTGTAAATTTGATTCTTCTGATTTTACTTTAAATGCAGTTAGAGTTTCAGCATCAAAAACCTCTAATCCATCTACACAAATAAGTTTTAAATCTCCTACTCTTATTTTGGCAATTTCTATTGCTATATCTATCTTACTTGCGGTATTTAATCTGTCAAATGGTACGTTATCAAAATATATTTCACTATCTCTAACTTCTAAACCTTTTATTGGCAATTCTTTTAATAATGATGTCTTATATTTTTCTAACTTCACAAGATCATTAGATAAATTTTCACTATTATTCTTTAATGATTCTAGTTGTTTTTTATTTTGATTAACAATTGTTTTCATTGATTCATACTGAGAATAATTATCTAATTTTGATTGAAGATTTGCTTTTAGTTCTTGCCTCTCTACTAGACTTTGATTGAATTTGTCATTAAGATTTTGTTTTTGTTGATTGAATTTTGCTCGGATTAATTCAACTTCTTCTGCTTCTTTATTCATTAATGATTGCAAATAGTCATCTTTTTTCATTCGTGATTCATCAATTTTTAAATCTAACTCACTTTTTTCTTTTTTCAAGTCGTCCAAAGGAATATCTAATGGAATTGATTCAATATTAATACCATTAATTGTTGATTGCTTTTCTTTCATCTGTCTATTTACAATTGTTCGTTCGTTATAAATATTTGAATGAGCAATATCTAATATCTGTAATCCGTGATTTTCAAAGTTCTGAATATTAGCCAATTCAAATGAACCATTTAACATTTCTTTTAAGTCAGATTCATTTACTTTGATTGGTACAGCATCTAACATTAATTGAGTTCTTTCTTTAGCTTTTGCCGTAATAAACTCTATTGGATTAGTTGACAAAACATCTGTTAAATCATTTAATACTGATTGAGGCTTTTTGATTGCTTCGCCTCTTTGGCTATAAAGTTCTAATTTAGATTTTGAACCGTTAAATGTTCTTTTTAGATGTGTACCTTCATCAAATATTAAAACGACCTCTCCTTTTTTGTTTCCATTCTTAATTATAGTCGCATCTTTGCTACCTTTAATCGCAAGTTTAATAGCTTCAAGAAATGAAGACTTCCCAGAGCCATTTTTACCCTCGATTGAATTAAATTGTCCTGCTTCAAAGCTGAATTCACTTATGCCAAGAACATTGCTGATATGTATTTTATTAATTTTCATTTTATTCTCTACCTTTTTTTTAATTTGGAAATATGATTCTAATTCATTACTGTAAATAAAGCGGACTAATTCAGTCAATACATCAAGATTTCTTCTTTTTATGTCATCATTGATATATTCTTTGAATCTGTGAATATCGACTAATTGATATTCTCCGCTTTTTTCTCTCATCTCGAAAACATTAAACTGAATAGTTTTTAACTCAAACATTTCAAGATAAAATCCCCATTGACAAGACATTGCATATTTATCGTAGTCATACAGTCCCCAACAAGTCTTATTCTCAACAACTCGAGAGCCTACAAGTTGATCTACACGACCTTTGAGTAAAACATTATGCCCTTCAATTTTATACTCTTTTTCGATTGCAACTTCAAATGGAAACCTGTAATCAATTATTTCTAATGCAGGCATTATATTTTCTGGTGTAAATACAATTCCATCTGTTTCAAAAATATTATGTTCTTTGTTATAAGTTGTATCAGGTGATTCTAATACTTTATGATATGCAGTACCTAATTCAGCATATTTACTATGCTTATAGTCTCCTTTAATCATATCAATAATATCTTCGGTTGTAAATTTATCTTCACCTTGATAATTACGAATGTTATAGAGATACTCTCTAAATGTATTTATAAATGATACGGATATTTTTATCATGAGAAATCGTATTCCTCTGACTTATTAGCTACTATATTAGAACTATTCTCTTCTTCAAATGGCTTTAGTTCGTCGGCTTCTCGTTTATTCTCGTTGGTTTTTTTAGATTCATATAAACCTGAATCTTTATTATATATAAACCCTAATTCTTCTGTTCTACTTTTAAATATTCTTCTTACTTGAATTTTTATACCTTGATTTAATTCTTGTAATTCAATTACTAATTGGTTGCAATCTGCTGTTGTTTGAATATTTGATATTTTATTCCTAAATTTTTGGATTAACTCAACAGTATTTTTTTGAATATTTGAAATATTGCCAAGGCTTGCTTTGATTTCGAATAATTTTTCAGCAAAAAAGTTTGGTTCGTCCGTAAAATTTGGTAATATTAAAGTGTCAAATTCCATTGAATTTTTACCAATAAAATATTCACTTGGATTAAAATCTAATGTTCTGTTTTTATCTATATTTTGCATATAACCGATGAAGTCAGAATTATCAGTAATTAGATTATATGAACTGCCTGTGATTGCAGGACGTTTGATTGTTAAATCACCCTCTGAATGCTCTTTGACTTGAGCAATCATTATTAAATCTTTTCCTTGATTCCTTAATATATTTGTGAAATCTTGGAATTCAGATTTTAATTGTCCATACATTTGTAATTTGTTCCGTTTAAATTTTGGATTTCGCTCTATTAGATGTGATTCAATCTTCTCTAAACATTTTGAGATTGTATCTACAATAATAACATCGTATTTTTTTATAATATCAACAAACTCTTTCGTATTTCCTGCTATATCGTTCCAAGATGTAATTTGAATTATATCTTTTCGATAAGCTGACCTATGCGAACCATCATCAAAATCAAATGTTAAACAATTTCCTGATGTATTTGCTAAACTGGTTTTCCCTGATGAAGGGTAGCCATATATAAGACCAAATGTAGTCTCAATATTAATTTTTTCTTCTGCTTTAATTAGTTTGAAAGCCATAATAATTTTCCTTAAATATTTATTAAAATTTCTATTATAATTAAAAACATTATCACTGTGATTATACCGTATTTCTTTGACAGTTTGGCTAATATGAAATACATTTTGTCTATAGTTCTTGTCTTCGTAAATTTTCCTATTGATATAGGCTTAAAATTTGTATCATTCATTGTTTCCCTCATGTCTTATCTCAAAATTAAACGGATTGTAAATCCCTTTTTTTATACCCTTTTTCTCCAGAGTATCAATTTTATCTAATACATAGTTTGAGTTAGCATTGCTATTCAATTCAATAGGTCTGAATATATCACCCATTGTTTCAAACAAGCTGTCAGAGTTTGCTTCTGATTCTAAAATTTCTTCTTCTTTTGTTTCGAATTCACGAATGAAAGAGCAGAGGTTTTTTTGAACATACCTTAATGCAGATTCTAAGGTCATTTCTTCATTATCAAGAACCTTAATTTTACCAAGTTCTTTCTCATCTTGTGTGTATGAATAATAGAATGTAAGATATGTTTTTTCAATCGTAGTTTTAACCAATATACATTTAGCAGTTAAACCATCATCATTTTCTTCTGAGTCTATAGTTAAATCAAAATTAAAAGTATATTCACCACTATCTCCTTTATTTGCAAAGTCTTTGAAAAAAACATAACAATTAGATGAATATTTGATCAGAAAAGTTCTTAAATCATGAATTATGTTGTAGGTTTTTAATACGGCCAACATAATTTCTTCGTTATCAGTTAATAGTGGTCTTATAGAATTATTCATCTTTTGCTCCAGATGTGATTGATACAGGTGTTTTCTAAATAAGCTGAAAGACTAATATCAGCTTCATTTATCATGTCTTCTAAAAATTGCTTATCATAAGCTTTCTCGTCGTGGATATTCATTAAATTTTTAATTCTTCCTGATAGGTTGAATATATCTTCAATGATTATTCTTTTTTCTTTGGAAATCATTTTGATTCTCCTTATATTTGTGTGTGTGAAAGATGTGTTTACACATTATATAGCCTGAACCTTTGCTTTTTTTGTTTAATTTGGCAAAGGTTCTTTTTATATGCCCCACCTTTCGGCGAGTATTTGTGATTTACTTTTTTTATTAATCTTTTTAATGTCAGATACAATTGGCTTTGCTCCATTATTCATAAAGTTATCATAAGATTTTTTAGAAATACGATACCCCGAAGGTGTCGGAATTGAAGCAATAAACCCTTCCTCAACCCAATATCTAACTGTTGGAGAAGAAACTCCGCTTAATTTCGCACATTCTGATATTGATACTGTATTTTTCATTTTTAATTGCTCTAATTTGTGTGCAGTTGGACCACTTTAATTATCAATCTTTTATTCGTATTTGAATCTTGAATTTTGTTTACTAATTCAGCTTTGCATATTTCAGAAACAGGCATATTAAGTGCAATATCAGCTTTTCTACCTGCTTTTTCCATAATACCATATAATAACTCATCTAATAAATGAATAGGCACTTTATCCACAATTAATTTGACCGCTTTGTCTAACTGTTTTTTTTGTGCGAATGTTAGATTAGAGTTATTAATTGCATACTCATAATTTGTTTCATTTTCCATCTAATTCACCTTTTACATTTTGTTGATAAACTTCGTTGATTATATTTTCTAATAATTTAGTATTGTCTGTATTGCTAATTTTAGCCAGGATATTTAATTTATCTTTAACACCCTTATTAAACCTGAAAGATGTTAATTCTTTTTTTTTGACTTCATCCAGTTTGATATTTATCTTTAGCATTAATGTTGTTTATAAAAAATTTATAATTTTATTTGGTTTGTATATACATTTGTATGTACATTTGTATATACATTTGTGTACATTGGTATATATTTGTTATGCGATTGTAATTATTTGTAATCATCTATAACTAGTTTCATTTGCATTTCAGAGTCAGCAAAACGAGATAAAACAACTTCAGCGAAGCGTTTATTCGTAAAATGATTTGCTACAGCTTTTTTTGTAAAGCGTAAATACGTATCTCGTTCTAACTCTAAGTTTATACGGAATTTTTTTTGCTTTCCACTCATAATGTTTATTTTTGTTTGTTATTGCATTTTTAATTTATGTAAATATAAGCAAAAGTAAACATTTGCGCAAGTATTATTTTGAATTAATCAGAATTAATTAGTAAATAATAAACGAAAGGTTTTATAAGTGAATGATTTATGGCAAGATAGATTGCATTTATCGGTTAAAAAAAAATTTCATTCAGTAAGCAATATGGCTAGTAAGATGGGTGTCTCAAAGACATTCTTTGGTAGATATATCAAAGAAGAGAAACCACCTGTTCGTGCATTATTGCTTTTAGAAAAAGCTGGTATTAATCCTGAATACATAAAAAATGGTACACTACCAATATTTCTGAATGAAGATGAAGTACAAGGAAATTCTGCATACGGATTTAAGAAAGTACCATTATACGATATAGGAGCAACAGGCGGAGATGTACATTTATTTAACGATGACAACGAAGCACCGATTGAAACCATTAGCTTGCCAGCAAATAGTGGAGATAGAGCAATATTAGTGCATGGCGATTCGATGCATCCTGTTTATTCAAATGGTGATATAATCACAATTGAAAGACCAAGTACCGATATTTTATTTGGCAAAGCATATTTAGTAATCTGTGAGAATCAGAGAATGATTAAATATCTAATGCCTGCAGAAAACGATAAGAAAATAATATGTAAATCAGAAAACCCTATTGGCAATCCTGAATTTGAGATTTACAAAAAAGATATTATAAAGCTTTTTTTGATAAGAAGCTGTTTGAAGAATATTATTAGTTAGTTTGTATAAATAAACAAGGACAAAATTAATAGGATATAATATGGCAAGTCTAAAATTTAATAGAAATAAATCACACATTTTGAATTCAGAAAATATCGAAAAATATGTAGGCAAAATTAAGATTGGAAATTACGCTTTAGGTTCTTCTAAGAAGAATAAGTTTATACCAAAATATGTAGGAAGATCAGATACTGATTTAAATAGTCGACTAAAGAATCATTTAAATGAAAGTTATAAGAGATTTAAATTCATTAAACAAACATCTTCAAAGAATGCCTTCTTAAAAGAATGTGAGAATTATCATGATTTTAAAAAACAATTAGATAATAAAATTCATCCAGGAAGACCTACTGGTTTAAAATGGAAATGTCCCAAAAAAAATTGTAACGAATAAAAAACTGGACCCACTTTTGGCTGAAGATTGAGGGAGATAGATATAAAAAATAGTACTTTAATATATAAACATAAGGAATCTAATATGCCTAATAAAATAGAAACAGAATGGTTTGATACCAGCATAGTTGTAAAAGAGATTAATGGTGTTAGGGAAGTAATTAATAAAATTATAATTTCCTACGATAAAATTGATACTGAACAAAAAATTAATGATAGTAAGGCTTTTAATCCTCTGACAGAAATTACAAAAAAGAGTTTAGAAGATGATATTAAAAAAGTTGCAAAATCTATATTTGAAGAATTAAGAAAAGGAAAGTAGGTTTTCATCAACAATTTTGTGAAACTTGACAATTACTCAATTAATAAGTAAGAAATAAATTTTATATATAAACCAATAGGGTATTATTATGAAAACTATAATAAAGAAACACAGAAATTATTTACCAATTATCAATGGAGATAAATTATGAAAAAGTTTTCCATGATGATTTTGATTATATCAATATCATTTTTGTTCTTTTTAAATTTTACAATATTGTCTGCTCAAAAGTATCCAACTCAAGATGCAAATGGTAATGATGTTTTTGATTCTGATGGTATTTGGCATAAAAATATAGAATTAATTTGCCCTATTAATTTTGACAGACCTTACGAAGGTGGTAGTCTCACTTTAGCTGATATTAATGGTAAATTATGTTATATAGCAGCTTTAAATGGACTTTATCCTGTACCTACGGATCCGCTTATTAGGATTGATGATCTTACAGATCCACGCAACCCTATTAGAAACGCACTAACAATAAAATTAACAAAAACTGATAACAATAATCTAACTACTGGTATTATTGTTGACTATATTGCAACTTGGAAAAGCAAAAAATTTATAAATAACACTAAAAGCACTTATGCCATCTGCGTAATTGGTAACGCTCGTGAGCTTGAACCTACTGTATCTAATCACAATGTTAGAAATGGCATAAAGATAAATGGCGTATATGCTAAAGCAATTATTATTAATTTATCCAAAGCAATGAGTTTTATTAAAAATAAATCTTCTTCAACTATCATTATACCTGATATTAACGATAGAACTTCCACTCACCTTGACGGTGATATCTCTGATAAAAATAGTGATATATATATCGGATATATTGATGCAAATGAAAACTTTTTTAATCGTGGGGGTATTGACCCAAATAATCCTCCAAATAAAAATTATACTAAGGTTCACTCTATTAATATTGAACAACAAAGTTCCATCTTAACTTTCAGCCATTTAGTTACCCAAAAATATATTGACATTTTAAATCCTAACGGTACTCCTACCAATGTAGAAAAAACAGACGGTTTCGTTGATGTTTTCCTTTTAGATGGCAAAAATTATAATAATAAAAATTTCTTTGGTATTGAAGATAATAACAACTATCAAGGCAATAATTTATTAACCCTTTCTCGATTCGAAATGCAAAATACAACTAATTCCAACAGTACACCTATTCGTTATACTGCTGATGATGAAGTTCCTCCTGCTATTCCAAGCGGTTGGCCACAAACTGGTGGTAGTCATGAAACTCGTGCTAATCTTACCTATGATATGATTGATGGTAAAATTACTTCTAATATTACCCCTGATGAAATTCAATTACAAATTGCTAGCTTCGGTATTGGTAACATATTTATTGGTGTTAATTATAGCGACCCTCTGAACTGCATTGTTAATTTTGATCAATTTTTTAATGATGAAAGTGAAAGAGGGAAACCAAGAGAATTACAGTCTGATTTTTTAAATAATACAACAATACCATCTTATTGGAATTGGGTTGGAAGACATTCTGTCGAAGGTGTTACTATCGACTTAAATAATCATTTTTTTATTGCAACTAATGAATTCCCTTCCCAGTACGTTTTGATTCAAAATGATAATAGTTTTTTACCTACCACTTTTAGTGCAGCTAATGGATCATTTAAAGGATTAAACAACAGTAACTTTAATGACGAGAACTCAAAGAATGAAGATGACAGAAGAAAGGGTGCCTATTTGAAAGTTTGGGGGTCTGATAGGCAACATAAATTAGTTAGAACTCAAGGAACTGAAGGTGTTGATTGGGAAGTAAAAGGACCTCTTTCTATTTATGATGTCCCTGAGCAAACCCAGACTGATAGAGACAATAATTTATTTATGCCTGTTCATGATATTAATGATATTGCTGTAACTGATTGTTCTTCTGATGGGACAGGCAATAATTCCAGAGGCCCTAATTCTGTACATAGAGTAAGAACTCTTTTTGGTACTACTGGTTTCCTTCCTCTTGAGAAAAAAAATAGATCTGAATTATATTTATCTGCTTATACTCAAGGTGTCAGAGTTATTGATTTAAAAAATTTCCTTAAAGATGATTTAAAAGGTAACCAACCTGTTAGTTATGAAGAAGATATAATTTTTGAAAGTGCCTACTTTGATTTTTATCCTACTTTAAATTATGACCAATTTTCTCGTTACTTTTACGCTCAAGCTGGTGCGTGGAATGGAACTAATGGCACTAACAAATATACTAATGTCCAATTGCCTCTTGCTAATTATTATGGTGGTATTTGGGATGTTTTTCCTGATATAAGAATGCACGGTAGTGAAAACTATAATGTTAAATTAGACGGTGATATCCCTGACGATGTTAATTTTTTATATGCTATGGGCATTGCTGGTACTCAGTCTCCCTTCTTAAAAAATAGTGGTTATTTGATCCTTAGATATTTTAGAGATGAAATCGGTGGAACTATTTTTGGAAATAAACCTGGTAACCCTGCATTACACGAAGATATGGTTTTTAGAAATGTTAACTTACAAGGTGATTTTAAAGTCCAAAGAGATGTGATTATTGCTTCTGGTTGCGAAGTTACACTTATGCCTGGAAAAGAAGGTTCTAAAAAAACTTACAGAAGTACCAAGTTCTTAAAAGGTACTAATGGAATGAAAACTGTTTTTGTTGATGGTATTCTTAACATTGGTCTTGATATTGTAGATGACGAAGGCTCTGAAATTATTATCAATGTACCTGTGGTTGTCAGAGATGGTGGCAAATTAATTATAAATCAAATCCGTTCTGATTTTTCTAGATTGGTTACTTTCGATAAAAATGTTATTGTCGAAGCAGGTGGTGAATTAATTATTAATGAATTCGCTAAAGCTACTTTTAATGAAGATTTATATATCCAAGGTTGTGCTCGTCTCATTTTAGAAAATATGGCTAATTTGGAAGTTAAGAAACTTACTACCGAAATTGCTGCTTCTATTATTGCAAAAACAAATACTACTATTTATTTAAATGGTCCTTATCATTCTTTGCTCGGTAGATCTATATTTTTTACTACTCCAGCCGAACCTGCTAATTTATTCGGAAATGCAATTATTGATTTATGTTCCAATGCCTTTCTTTCTAATCCTCCTTATGTCATTCTCGACCCTACTTTAATTGAAAATCCATCTTCTACTTGCGACCTTTCTTGTCCGCCTGACCCTTCCGTCTGGCTTTCTCTCTCGTCTTCCAAAGGTGCAAACTGTACGAACAGCGGTTGCTTTATCACTCACGAACTTAATATTGACCCTAGTCTTAATTGTAATAATTTTAACTTCTTCAAACTTAAAGCTTTTACTGGTACCGAAGGTGGGCCTGATGAAGTTATTTTATACGAATCTACTAACTTTGAACCCTTTAATAGTAACGCCAAAATAAATAATATCGATAGATGTATTGATTTGGGCAAAAACTATACTGTCAGAATTTCTCTTTATACTGATATTACTAATGCCCCTTGCATTGTCGAACAGTCTGTCGGATGCGATTGTGCATGCCCAATTAATGTCGATGATTGGTTCGTTGTTGAATCCGAATATGGCGACGGCACTAATGGTTGCTCTGTTGGTGATTGTAAAATCTCTCATACTTTTAATAGACCTACTGGTTTTGAATGTCTTACTGACATTGTCTATAGCTATAGAATTAATGGTGGGGCTTATATTGTCGGTAATAAAGTTGATATCTCATCTTTTTCTATTCCAGATATCTGTATTAATGCTGGCGAGCTGTACGAAGCTAAGATTGAACTTTTTAGAGATAATACCACTATTCCTGAATGTACTATTATTAAACAAGCTAGTTGTACATGCGTTTGCGACCCCAATAAAAACGATTGGCTTTCCCTTGTTTCTACTAAGGATGAAACTACCGGTTGTGGTATCGGCGAATGTTTTTTCTCTTTTAATCTGAATATTCCTTCCCAATTCGACTGCTTCTCTCATTTTAAATTATCTGTCGATAACGGTGGTTCTATTTCAGAAATTACTACTCCTACTGACATCATTGATATTTTTACTACTCTTGATTTGTATGCTACTTGCGTTGCTCCTAACGATAACATCACTGTTACTATTTCTTTGATGAGAGGTACTAACGACCCGAATCCTTGCGTTATTACTCAATCCTCTTCTTGTCCTTTGGTTTGTTGCGATTTTATCTCTGTCGAATTTGTCGCCGCTGATCAAACTGGTACTAACTGTTGTTGGACTCCTGTTATAACTAACTCTAATTCCGACCCTTCTTGTGATTCTCCTACTATTAAATACTACGATAGCGAACTCCTTACTAACGAATTAATTCCTAATGCTAATAACGAAATTTGTAATAGTATTAATGTTAGTGATATTTTTTATACTATCTCTTTTAATGGTGTCGTTTGTGATACTCGTAGCCAAAATAAAGAATGTGATTGCTCCTGTCCTAATAAGTCTAAACTCGAATCTTGGGTCGAACTAAAACTTGATAAAGATGGCTCTGCGTGTACTCCTGAAGAATGTGAAGTCAGCCTCATACTCAATATAGACCCCGACCATGCTTCTTGTTACGATAAATACTCTATGAGTTATTACTATTTTAACGAACTTACTAAAACTTATATTTCTACTGATTTTTTACCCAAAGCTGATATACCTGCTGATTTCGACCTTGCTAATGATAATGCTTTTGATTTGCCTGATTGTATCTCTGCTAATAAAAAGCTCTCTGTAAAAATTAGATTATATCGTACTGGTACTGATGAATATTGCGAAATCACTTCCGATCTCCTCTTCTGTCCGCCTACTGAGATTATCCCTGGTTCTGATATGTGTAATATTGATAACGACCCTACTCTTTGGACTGAATATCCTGATTTTGTTCAAGTAACTATTGGTAACTGTTCTTATGAAGTCGCCTTCAGATACAGAAAAAACTCAATTACTGGCTACCAAGATATTCAATTACTTGCCAAATATACCGATGATCCTGTAAACTGCGACGACTCTCAGCGTGATGTTTATCAAGCTGCTCTTGCCGGAGCCATCGCAGATATAATCGCAGATAACTCTGATTATTTACCTCAAATGGATGGTGAACCTAAATGTTATGATATGTGGAGAGGAGTCATCAATTCCTGCAAAGCCGAATATACTGCCGTCAGCTCTGAGGGTTTGGAATATAAAGTCGAAATTGCTTGCACTTCCGACGAATGCTGCGTAAGGCAGTTAAGAGTTTGTTGGAATAATATTACTGAAGAATTTGATGTCGAAGATATCGGTTTTGTCAAGGGTTCATCTATTGCTAATTGCTCCTTACTAAGTGTCCCTTTTGATCCTTATGCTCAAAATCCTACTCTTATTGCCTGCAAGGATATTGATTGTGATATATTCAAAGATCTTGACATCAGCGTAAAACCTCATGATCCTTTGCGTGATTTACAAATTGCAATTGCTGGTTATTCTATCGGTCCTAAGCTATCTAACTATTACAAACTGAAAAGCAAAGTAAAATTATTATACAATATTTCAAACAATAATTATAATTTAACTTTGACACTTTTAGAATCGGACTTAGATAATATTACCTTAAATATTGTTAATCTTAATGGTAAAACACTAATTTCTGAAAATATTATACTTAGTGGTTCGTACCAAGAGTTTATTATCGACCTACAGGAACTTACAACTGGTAATTATTTCATAAATATAATTTCAAACGGAAAATTATTTACTACTGAAAAAATTTCAATTATCAGATAAGCATTTATTAATAAACAATTCTTCAACTCCCTCCCCTCCTGGGGAGGGGTTTCTTCTTCTCATATCAAGGCATATAATATGAAAACAATTATTTTCCTTCTCATTATATTCAGCCCTCTTTCTATTTTTAGTAAAAAGACATGGGTGAAAAAAGCAACATTTGGTGCTACACATTTTGATTTAAAATGTGTCGACTCCTTAAACTGTTATACCTTTGTTGATAGCAGTGCTTCAGTTAAAATTTACAAATCCTCAGACCAAGGTAATACTTGGTTTGAAATCTATGAAAAAATATTCTATGATTTTACTACAGGAGAAAGGTATGATTCTGTATTAAACATACGTGATGGCTATGCAATAGATAAAAAACAAATATATATGACTTATGACGAAAGAAATGTAATTGACCTTTATAATGATGAAGACAAAACCATTAGGCGTCTAACCTTCGGCGATTTATCTGCCAATCCAGATATTGCCACTTTTCAAGACATAAAAATGTACGATG
>Ga0316208_1001955_pt1 | contig 17915 bp, 13 predicted proteins | sample 3monopyrite_MG_FD_204944 | JGI IMG/M metagenome (GOLD analysis project Ga0316208, IMG submission 204944) | Microbial mat bacterial communities from mineral coupon in-situ incubated in ocean water Damariscotta River, Maine, United States -... | ecosystem: Environmental > Aquatic > Marine >...
AATTATAGCATTTTATTATTTGGTAATATTACTAAAAAACATAAAAATAAAAGGGATAGTTCAATTTATGTTCATCAGTATTATAATTGCATTTGGATTAAAAACAATGTTACAATTTGGTTCAGCTCTTCCAATGTTTAGAGAAACAATAATTGGCTTAAAATCTTATTTTGTTATCGGATACATTCATCTGATAACATTGGGCTTTGTAAGCAGTTCAATTTTATATTTATTCTTAGAATTTAATCTCTTAAAATTAAAAAATAGGCGCACAAAAATGGGATTATTTTCGTTTTTCATTGTGTTTTCGCAACTGAAACCATTTTATTTACGCAAGGAATTATAATTTGGCTTTATCAAATGAGCATACCGTATTATAATAGCTTAATTTTAATTGCCTCAAGTTTTTTAATTTTCGGAATTGGTTTTTTATTACTTAGTAAACTCAAACATCCATCATAAAACAAGAGTTTCCTAAGAAAAATCAATCAATACCAACGTTTTTTCTTCTTTTTTGATGCAGCAGATTTTCTTCCCTTACGGTATTTAGAACCACTTTTTTTTCGGTGGATTTGAGGTTGTGCATCAGCATCTAATACAAAAGGATGTTCAGACACCACGGGAATAGATGTATTGATTAAACTTTGAAGTTCTACAATGTATTCTTTCTCTTCTGCACAGCAAAATGAGATTGCTACACCAGTTTTACCTGCCCTACCTGTTCGTCCAATTCTATGAATATATGTTTCTGGAATGCTTGGAATGTCAAAATTTAGGACTACGTCAATTCCATCAATATCAATTCCACGAGATGCTACATCTGTTGCGATTAATATATTTAATTCATTGTGATTTTTTTGAGCAATACTTTTAAAAGTTTTTAGAGCTTCTTGCCTTAAATTTTGTGATTTTGCGCCATGAATACTTTGCACACTGTAATTGTTTTCATCCAATAGATTTTCTAATTTTTCAACGCCATGTTTAGTTCGTCTAAAAATAATCACATTTCCTTTAATTGCTCCTGTTCGAAATAAATGTAAAATTAATTGCATTTTTTTTCCAATTGGTGTGTAGTACAAATTCTGTTCAACATTACTTGCCGTTTTTATGGTTGGCGTAATGTTTATTTGTTCTGGTTCATTTAATATTGATTTTGAAAATTCGATTACTTTATTTGGCATTGTAGCCGAAAATAAGAGAGTCTGTTTTTTAGGTGGGCAAATTTTTTCAATTTTTTTAATATCATCAATAAATCCCATGTCTAACATTAAATCGGCTTCATCTAAAACCAAAGTCTCTATGTTATCTAATTTTAAACATTGCTGATTAAATAAATCCAACAATCGACCTGGTGTAGCAATCAAAATATCTACACCATTTTTGAGCATAGATTTTTGTGGTTCTATGGCTGTTCCACCATAAATTAAGCCCGTTTTTAATTGGGTATAAGTACTATACGATTTAATATTATCTTCTATTTGTATTGCCAATTCACGTGTAGGGCTTAGAATTAAAGCTCTAATTTTTTTTCCTTTATTGCCACTTTCTTGTCTATCAAAAAGCATTTGTAAAATCGGAAGTGCAAATGCAGCCGTTTTACCTGTTCCGGTTTGTGCAGTCACAATTACATCTTGTTTAGCTAAAACAAAGGGTATTGTTTGTTGTTGTACAGCTGTTGGAATAGTATAATTTTTTTCTGCTATTGCTTTTACTATGTGTTTGTTTAATTTTAAATCTTTAAATGGCATATTTTTTATGTGCTGTTTTATTAGTTTACTTTCCGATACAAAAATTCGCGAAAATGTTACCGAGTAACTCATCATTTGATACATCTCCGGTAATTTCACCCAAACAATGTAATGTTTCTCTGATATCCATAGCAAGTAAGTCACCTGGAATTTGAGAACTTAATCCCATTTTTACACGGTTTATGGCTTCAAAACTTCTTTGAAGTGCTTCATAATGTCGTGCGTTTGTAACGATTAATTGATTTGAAGAACCTTCATTACCTACACTTGATTTTAAGCGTTCTCGTAAATTTGACATATTGGTTTTAAGTTTTGCTGATATAAAGACTCCTTTATCATTTAAAACTTCAAAATCGTTAATATTTGCTGTGTCTGATTTGTTAAAAATGGGAATTAATGTCTGAAAACCTTGTATATTTTTTCCTTTAAAGTCATTAATTTGATTTAAAATTGTAGAAGCAGAAATATCATTTAGACCAAACATGAGCAAAATAATTTTGGCTTTTTTAACTTGTTCAAATGAGCGTTTAATTCCTAAATTTTCAATGGTATCTGTTGTCTCTCGAATACCTGCCGTATCCATAAATCTAAAAGCAATGTCACCAATAATTATTTCATCCTCTATCACATCTCTGGTTGTCCCAGGAATTTCAGACACAATTGCTTTATCTTCATTGAGTAAAGCATTAAGTAATGTAGATTTACCCGAATTTGGTGCACCTACAATTGCTACTGGCACACCATTTTTAATGACATTTCCCAATTGAAACGATTCCATTAAAGTATTTATTCCATTGGTTATTTCCTCAACTAATAATTCCAATTGGCTTCTATCTGCAAACTCCACATCTTCTTCAGAAAAGTCGAGTTCTAATTCTATCAATGACGCAAAATCGAGTAATTGTTGCCTTAACCCTTTCAATTCGGTACTAAAACCACCACGCATTTGATGCATAGCAACTTCATGCTGGGCTTTATTTGTTGAAGAAATTAAATCAGCTATGGCTTCAGTTTGAGATAAATCCATCTTACCATTCATGAAAGCACGCATTGAAAACTCTCCAGCTTTAGCCATTCTAGCTCCCGATCGAATTAACAATTGAATAATTTGTTCTTGAATAAAAACCGAACCATGACATGTAATTTCTACACTGTCTTCTCCGGTAAATGATTTTGGATTTTTGAATACTGTTAAAAGTACTTCATCAATTATTTTTTGACCATCTTTTATTAAGCCAAAATGTGCAGAATGAGAATTTTTATCTTTTATTGGTTTAGAAAAGATAGATTCAACTACATCAAAAGTTTTGTTTCCTGATATACGAATAATGGCAATTGCACCCATTCCTGGAGCAGTTGACAAAGCACAAATTGTATCTTGTTCTAAAATGTTTGTCATTATATTTCTCTTTCTTTTTCTTCTTTAATATTTAACATTGCGGGTTCAATATCCCGAGCTGGTTTTACGTCTTTATTTCCCCAAAACAAGTTTAAACTTCCATTTAATACTGTAATTGGAAAAAATACAAAGATTGGAAAAACAATAAAATAAAATAAGTAGGCAATATTTGTCAAAAATATTTTAAGCACATCAACAATTGGATTCTGACTGTCGTTTAAAACAAAATTCCATACCCTTCTAAAATCTGCACTAAATAAAATAATTGTCGGAAAAAACACTAAAATAAAAAGTGTTCCAAACAAAATACCAAATGCGATTGAAGTTGCCATAGGAATTAAAAATTGTGCCTGAAAACTGGTTTCCATGATTAAAGGCAGTAAACCAGCAACTGTAGTAATTGAAGTTAATACAATGGGTCTAAAACGAGATTTTGCAGCTGACAAAACAGCTTCTTTGACTTGCATCCCCTCAATCAAATTTCGATTATAAGTGTCTAAAAACACAATGGCATCATTAATCAAAACGCCTATTAAAGCAATCATACCAAATGCACTTAAAATAGAAACTGGAATTCCGACCAAAACATGTCCTAATATTCCACCTGCAACTCCAGCAGGAATAACAAGAAGAATCAATAAAGCTTGAAATACCGACCTAAAATGGAGTGATACTATTAATGTCATTATAATTAATAAAATTACCAAATTAATTTTCATTGATGCAGCCGCTTTTTCACTTCTTTCTCCTTGCCCCCTTTGTACAATGTCAGCATCTGGAAATTGAGCTTGAACTTTTGGAATTACTTCTTCAACTATTAAACTATTTATCTCCCCTATTTTTTTAGGATTATCAACAGAAGCATCAACAACTATTTCTCGTCTTCCATCTCTTCTTTTTAAACTAATTGGACCTCTTTCAATGGTATAAGTGGCAATTTCTGACAATAAAATTTGTTTACCATCCATAGTTTTAATACGAATATTATCCAAATCAAATTTATCTTCACGGTCAGATTTTGAATACCTTACCCAAATTTTAACTTCATCAGTCCCTATAATTACCCTTTGAACTTCTTGTCCAAAAATACCTTGGCGCAATTGTTTTGAAACTTCAAAAATTCCCATTCCGTAAAAATCGGCTTCAGGTTTAATTTTAAGGTCAATTTCTTTTCGACCTAAAGGTTCATTGTCTTTTAAATTATTAACCAACGGAATATCGGCTAAATAAGTTTTAAATAAATCTTTAGCTTGACGCACACGCTCATTATCGTTGCTTGAAAATGAATATTCTATTGGTTTACCAAATGTATGGATACTTCCCCCAACAAAAACACTTTCGGCCAATTGAGTGGACTCTAATTGATTTAATTTTTCTAAAATTTTAACTTCTAAGGAATCTACCGGCGTGGCTTTTCCTTCTCCATCAATGGTTAAAGTTAACATTCCGGTATGAAATCCTGCTTCGCCTAAATTTTGAGATGTTCCTAACAAAATAGAGTAATCTTTTAAAAGTGTATCTCCCGTTTCAGAAGCCAATTCAAGGTTAGCATCAATTATGATTTGTTCGGCATCATTTAACCATTGCTTAGTAATTTGACGTGCTGTTCCTGGTACAAAACCAACTTCAACATTAACAACATCTGGTTTAATCTCAGGAAAAAATGTATAATTAATATATTTTAACCGATCTCCACCTACACCAAAACTAAAAAGAATAATAAATGCTGTAAACAATAAAGGCAAAAGAACATAAGCACGATAACGCTTAATTACGAAATCAAGGGTTTCACCAAAAACCTTATCCCTTACATAATTGATACCATTAGTAAAAATAGATCTATACTTTTCTCTTTTAGTACCTTTAACAGGTTTTGATAATACCTTTTTACTCGCTAAATGAACTGGTAAAATAATAAAGGCCTCAATTAATGAAAATCCGAGTGCCAACATTACAACGATTGGCATTTCACGCATCATTTCCATCTTATCTACAAATAATAGAATTGAAAAAGCGGCAACTGTAGTTACTACGGATGTAAAGACTGACGGAACAACTTCCATTGTACCATCCAAAGCAGCTTGAAATGGATTTTTTCCTTTTTCAAAATGTACATAAATATTTTCGGCAATTACAATGCCATCATCCACTAAAATCCCCACTACTAAAATCATTCCAAAAAGGGTAATCATGTTAATGGTTAATCCCATCATAGTAGCAGCTATAAACATACCTAAAAATGAAAAGGGAATACCAAAAGCCACCCATAAAGACAGCCTTGTACTTAAAAACAATCCCAACATAAATAATACGAGTCCAAGTCCCATCATTCCATTAGATGTCAATAAATCGATTCTGTCATCTAAAGAAGCCGAAAATTCGTATTGCGTAGTTAATTTTGCAGGATGATTTTCTTCATTGTATTCTACAACATAATTACGAACAAAATCTGTAATCTGACCTAAATCTTGATCTGGTGTTTTTTTAATTTCAATTGTAATAGCAGGTTTATTTTGCTTAAAAGACTCCATTGAATTTTCTGAAAAACCTAGCACTACATCAGCAACATCTCCAATCGTAATTTTTTGACCATCAGGTGTTGTTCGTAAAACAATTTTTTCTAATTCCTTTGGTTCAGTGGTTCTTTCGCGAGACCGAATAATCAATTCTTCTTGATTTCCTTTTAAAATTCCGCCTGTTAAATCTTGATTATTTTTTTGAATCGCTAAAGAAATTTCATCTATTAATAAGTTGTATTTCAGTAAATCACTCTCCCTTACATTAACTACTAATTCAAGTTCTGGAAATCCATTAAGTTCAATTGTTGAGATTAAACCAGATGAAAATAAATCATTTTCAATTTTGTCTCCTTCATTTTTCAAGATCAACATATCACAATCGCCACTCAACGCTAAAATACTAACCCTTTCCGACATTGGATTAGATTTCATGCGTCTTACAATCGGTTTTTCAGCACCTTGAGGGAAAGAATTTATACTGATTACACCATTTTCAACATCTTTATAAACGGCATCCATATCGGCATTTTCAAACCCTTTTACAGTGATATTTGCAAAATTTTCAGAGGACGTAGAATTTATTTCCTCTACACCATCAATTCCTCTTAAAGCTTGTTCAATTTTTATGGTCACACCCTCCTCCATTTCTTCAGGGGAAGCTCCAGGATAACTCACACTCACCACAACTCTACGTGGGTCAAGTTCAGGGAAAAACGACTTTTTAATGGTAAATAAATTATAAACACCAAACATCACAATCACTACAATTATAGCATTTGCCCAAATAGGTTGTTTTATGAAAAATTTAATCAGTTGTCTCATCACAAAGCTATTTGATTATTACCCCGTATTTAGTTGAATCTTGGTGGCTTAAAACTTCTTGTGTAATGAGAATGTCATTATCTTTTAAACCAGACACAAAGGAACCATTTAATCCTTCATTTAAAATTGAAATTGATTTTTTATACAACATAGAATCTTGTTTTGAATACACATAAATTTGATTGTTAAAAACTGACTGACTCGGTATTCGTACACCTTTATGCTTACCTTCAACGTTTAAATCAACTTTACAATATTCGCCATCAATAAACTTTTGATCATCTAAAGCAACTGCTTTTACATATACATTTACAGATTGGGTATTCTTATTCAAAACTTCAGATATGCGAACCACACTTCCCTCACCTTTTAATAAACCGCTTGTCGTATAAATTGATGCCTTAGTGCCTTTTTTAATCTCATTTATTTGACTCACAGGAACAGACATTGCAATCTCATAATTAGATGTTTGCACAATTCTCATGACTTTGACACCTGGATTTACGATAGAAAAATTATTAACATAAACATCTGTAATAGTTCCTGAAAATGGTGCGCTTACATAGTATTTTTTAAGTTGCTCCTCTTGACTTTTTATTGAAAAATATTCGCTTAAAATATTTTTAGTTGACAAAAATATTTTTTCTTTATCAGATTTCCAAACAGGTAATTGAGGTAGTGTTTTATTCAATTTTATGGATTGAATATAATTATTCCATTTATCAAATTCAGAATTAAAATCAGATTTAATATCCGGTAAAATATTTGCTATTAATGTGATAAAAGAACTTTTACGAGAACGGATATTATAACGCGCATCAACATCATAAATACTAAATAGTAAATCTCCTTTTCTAAATTTAACACCTGGTTTTAAGTTGATTTTACCCTGACTCAACTTACCTTGAACTTCAGACGAAATATCAACAACATTATAAGAAGTTACATTTCCGAAACCTGACACATTGAAAGTTTCTTCAACATTTTTTATTATCATACCACTTAAAGTTGAAACGTAAGTTTTATTTTTTTTATCTACTTTTTCACCCTTACCTGCCGTTAGCGCTTTAAATATAAGCACATTGACAAGAATAAAAAATCCTAAAATTAAAAAATGTCTGGGTTTCATTTACTGTTGTTTTTGTTATTTTAAAGTACAAAAATAAACATTTCAAATGGGATTTTTTAAATATTTCAATTTAAGTCATTATTTGTCTAATATTAATCTTTTAAATCTATTTTTTTAGATTAAATTTGTGAGTTGAATTATTAGAAGCAAACGGACAATGAAAGTATCATACAACTGGATAAAAGATTATATTAAAACAGACCCGATAGCTATCGGGTTAACACCAGACCAAATGTCGGTTATTTTAACTGACACAGGACTTGAAGTAGAGGGGCTTGAAAAAGTAGAAACCATAAAAGGTGGACTTGAAGGTGTTGTTATTGGTGAAGTTTTAACCAAAGAAAAACATCCAGATGCTGATAAATTAAACATCACTACTGTTAATATTGGAGAGGAAGAACCGTTACAAATTGTTTGTGGTGCACCTAATGTTGAAGCTGGTCAAAAAGTAGTTGTGGTTACTGTTGGGTCAACTTTATACCCGTCACCAGAGGAATCATTTAAAATTAAAAAATCTAAAATTAGAGGTGTAGAATCTTTTGGTATGATTTGCGCTGAAGATGAATTAGGATTGGGCACTTCACATGATGGTATAATAGTTTTGCCAAATGACGCTGTTGTTGGTACAAAAGCTAAAGACTATTACAAAATTGAAGACGATTATTTGATTGAAATCGGTTTAACACCTAATCGTTCAGATGCTATGGGACACATTGGTGTAGCACGTGACATTAAAGCCTATTTAAACTACCATAACAAATCTAAATTAGAATTAACTATTCCAACCGTAAATTCAATTGACCTGACTGGTAAATTCAATATTAATATTGAAGATACTGAATCTTGCCCACGCTATGCTGCTGCTATTTTGAAAAAAATTACGATAGCACCATCACCAGATTGGTTACAAAATAAATTACGCATTATTGGATTAAGCCCTATTAATAATGTGGTTGATATTACCAACTTTGTAATGCACGAAACAGGTAATCCTTTACACGCTTTTGATTTAAAAGTAGTTGGAAACGAAATTAACATTAGAAAAGCAAAAACAGACGAAACGTTAACCACTCTAGATGGTGTTGAACGTAAATTATTTCCTGACGACTTAATGATTTGTAATGCCAATAAACCAATGTGTATTGCTGGTGTATTTGGAGGTTCGCAATCAGGTGTGCAAGATAACACAACCGATATTTTATTAGAAGCTGCTTATTTTAACCCGGTTGTGGTGCGCAAAACTGCAAAACGTCATGCATTAAATACAGATTCGTCTTTTAGATTTGAAAGAGGCATTGACCCTAACCAAGTGATTTACGCTATGCAACGTGCTACACAATTATTACAAGACATTTGCGGTGCAGAATTAGTTGAAACGCAAGACAAATACCCTAAACCAATTCAGGATTTTAAAGTTGAATTTTCAATGGATAGATGCCGAAAATTGATTGGCACATTCATTTCAGATGAAGATATTACTTTAATATTAAATGAATTAGACATTACTATTGATATAACAAATGTTGATACTGTTATTTTAAACATTCCAGCCTACAGAGTTGACGTTCAACGTGAAGCAGATGTAATAGAAGAAGTTTTACGAATTTATGGTTTCAATAATGTACCTAATCCTGCTAAATTAAATTCTTCAATCTCTTTTCAAGCCAAACCCAACAGAGATAAATTGTACAATTTAACCGCCGACTTTTTAGTGAACAATGGCTACAGTGAAATTATGAATAATTCATTGACGTCATCAAAATTTATTGAAAAATCGGGGAGTAAAACGTTAAATTCGGCTCAAAACGTTGAACTTTTAAACCCACTGAGTAACGAGTTAGATGTAATGCGTCAAACTTTACTATTTGGTGGACTACAATCTGTTGCCCATAATCAAAATAGACAACACCCCAATTTAAGATTATTTGAATTTGGTAAAGAATATATTAAAACGGATAGTGGTTATTTTGAAACTCAAAAAATAGGTATTTGGTTAACAGGGTTGAAGGAAGAAGAAAACTGGGCTAGTCAATCAAATAAAGTAAGTTTTTATTCTATTAAAGGTATTACTGAAGGACTTTTGCAAAAATTAGGGATTTGGAAAAACTACCAAATATCTGAATTAAAATCAGATTTATTTGAAGATGGCTACAAAATAACAATTGCTAAAAAAATAGTAGCTGAAATAGGATGGATAAAACCATCAGTGCTAAAACAATTTGGCGTTAAAAATCAAGTATTTTATGGAGATTTGAATTGGGATAATATTATAAATTTAAGCGTGATGAATACCGTTAAATTTAAAGAATTACCTAAGACACAGTTTATGCGTAGAGATTTTTCTTTATTGCTTGACAACTCAATCACTTTTGCTCAAATACAACAAATTGCAAGCAAAGCTGACCGCAAAATCTTAAAAGAAGTTGGTTTATTTGATGTGTATGAAGGTAAAAACTTAGAAAAAGGTAAAAAATCGTATGCTGTAAACTTCATTTTTCAAGACAGTGATAAAACGCTACAGGATAAAACTGTTGACAAAATCATGTCAAAAATTAGACAAGGGTTAGAACAAGATTTAGGAGCTGTTTTAAGGTAAGGCTATTAAATTAAGAGACCTGATAAAAACAATTTTAATACACAAATAATACCTAGCTACACTGAAATGTGCTTTTTTTCATTTTAATCAATAATCACTTCAATGTATAATCGGCATATTACGTTTTAAAATTAAGCGACTATTTTTATAGCGCAATTCAACTCCTAAAGGTATAAATGCAACTAAAATTCAAAATGACCTAATAAACCTTCAGGTTATATGTGAATTCACTAGATTTAATAATCAAAACTTTACCTTAGCCAAACCAAGTCGAGTACTATATTGCATTAAAAATATAGTCTCACCATTCTCTGTTTCAAATGAAGTTGACGGGTGAAAAATTAACTTATCTTCCTTGTAATTATCGCGGTAATTTACGGTTAAATAATTTAAATCCGTGTCTAAAACAGACTCTGTTAAGAAAGTTCTTGCATTAACTTGAGTATTGTAAATACAATAAATTTTACCGTCATTCAAGAAAAAACTACTAGAAAGTTTTGGTATATGTACGGATGATGATGTTGCTTTTCTTAAAGTCTTTTGAACCACTTTTTCCTTTGTAAAATTTATTAAAGTTATACTTCCTGTAACCATTTTTTGACTTGTTGAACTTGAAGACGCTGATGTCATTGTTGTTTCTACAATCCATTGTCTTTCAATACATAATATACCGTTCTGTTCATCACTTAAAACACCTCTATTTATCATGTATTTATTACTATTAGATTCATTCAACTTAATCTTTTTTAATGAAATTCCGCTTAAATCAGAGAGCTTAGCAGAATAAACATTAGCTTCTACTATACTTGCTATTTTATTATTTTTATTCTTCTTGATAAACATAGAAACATAAATCTTACCAGTTGCCTCATTGATGGATAACCTTGGAAACGACCAATTTAATTTATCAGCGCTCTGCACATTAAATTTATTTAAGTCATCATTATTTATGTCTACTATAAAAAACTCTCCTTGTTTATTCACTTCAAGAATAACAATACGGTTGTCTGTTAAAATTTCTGCCTCTATAATGAAATTATCAGTCGTGTAGGTATCTATTTTTTTTGCCGAACTGTTATAAATTGAAAGTAAATTATCAGAATAACAAACAAAATTATTGGTACTAGAGTTTCTTCTATACCCATACGTCATTTCTTTATCCACAAGACCATCATTATATTGAATTTTTTGAATTGTTCTTTCACTTACTTTATTACTACTATTTATCGTCAAGATGTGCAACTCATTATTGGCTTTGTCAAATTGTACAACATTTTTATTACCATTAGCAATAAATCCGTCTATTGACACATTACGAAATTTATCATCAAGTTTAACAGTTTCTTTAAAAGAAAGGTCTTTATTGATATAGTGCAGTTTATTTTGATTGAAAAGAACATAACTTCCGTTGTCTTCACCCAAATAAATTGAAAAATAACCTTTAGATGTTATAAAAGCTTCACCATATTCTAAATACTCTGACTTTAACGGTTTTGACTCACCTACATGTGTTAAATTAAATTGGTAATAGTGCTCATAGGTTCCAGACCACAAAAACGGAGCTATAACAACAAAACCAGCAAAAACAGCCATACCATTAACCCTGTCAAATTTACTTATTTTTGAATTTACTGTCTCATATCCTTCTTTTTGAATTTCTACTTTCCTCCTTGCCCCTGTTGGAAGTTTGTCTTTATGGTAATATGGTGTAACTCCTTTATACTTTCCGCCTATATATACTTTTGATTCTGGGACGTTTGATGTTATTAAGGTTGTTGTTGCACATGAATTTAGTAATAAAACTGCAGCTAAAAAAATGGTGTGTGTTTTCATTGTTCCTAAAAAATAGTTAAAATACAAAAATAATTAATTATTAAAACAATGTAATACCAAAAGTAAATTATTTTGCTATCTTAGGTTATTAAATGGATATAAGAAATTAACTACACTCTTTAACACTTCTTTTTTCTTGCATACAAAAACATGAAGACAATATGTAAAATTGTTATATTGATGCTGAAGAATAATTTGAAATTTTTTAGGCTATTAATTTCATTTTTCAAGACAGTGACAAAACATTACAAGACAAAGCCGTTGACAAAATCATGTCAAAAATTAGACAAGGATTAGAAAATGATTTAGGAGCGATTTTGAGATAGGCTAAATATTTCACAGTTTTTTAAAATAACTTGAAGGGCATTAAGTCTGTATCAAACTAACATTGAAATGCGCTTACCTTTGCAATTATTTTTCAGTAAACTCTAAAATTAAAATAACTCATCAATTCAAAGCCACTAATGTCTCTAATTTAGTTTTCACCTCTTCTGCAATCTTTATAGCCTGATTGGTAATTATAGCATGACGAATATTTTCATTTTCATCCTGTTTTTCGACCAACAAATGGGTAATATTTTCAAGTTCTCGATTTGTACTTTGTAGGCGTTGAATTAAAATTTCATTTGGTTTGTCAGGGTTTGGTTTTATTCTAAAAATAAAAGTAATGGGATAAACTAATGGAATAATGATTCCAATACAAGATGTGATAATAATAAAACTTAATGCAAATCGCATCCAATCTTTCCCAGTTTTCACATAAGCTTTACCACCCTCTTTATTATAAGCTTGATGACAATGATCTTGTCCGTCTAAAGGGTAAAATGAAAAATTAATAAGTTTTTCAAGTCCTTTCCAATAATAAAACATATTTGTTTCATCCCTATTTTGAGTAAAATAACCTACTCTAGCAGATATTGTACTATCGGGGTTTCCACCAGAAATTGTATTCCCTAATTGATCAACAGAAATTAATAGGTTCATACCATAACTCATAATTTATTGTTTTTAATTTGAGTTACAATATAGCAATATTTGGTTAATCGTAAGTCTTACTGGAATCAACCACAGAGTTTTGAATCCCTGCCAATTCATCAGCGGTTAATTCACGCCAATCTCCAGTTCTCAAATCTCCAAGTTCAATATGCATGATTCTAATCCGTTTAAGTTTAATAACGCGGTAACCTAAAAATTCACACATTCTACGAATTTGGCGATTTAAACCTTGAGTTAATGTGATTTTAAACTTATAACTACTCATTTCTTTAACCTCACATTTACGTGTTACGGTATCTAAAATAGGAACTCCATTACTCATTTTATTTAAAAAATCAGAATTTATTCTTTTATCAACCGTAACAACATATTCTTTTTCGTGGTTATTTCGAGCACGTAAAATTTTATTGACAATATCACCATCATTCGTTAAAAATATAAGACCTTCACTTGGTTTATCAAGTCTTCCAATAGGAAAAATACGGGTTGGATAATTAACAAAATCTACTATATTATCGGGTTCAACGTCAGAATCGGTAGTACAAACTATGCCTACGGGTTTATTCAAAGCAATATAAACTTTTTTAAGGTTCTGATTTTGAACAATTTTGCCATTTACTTTAATTTCGTCATCTTCTGTCACTTTTGTCCCCATTTCAGGTACGGCTCCATTAATTTCTATTCGACCTTCATCAATCATTTTGTCTGCTGCTCTACGCGAGCAAACACCAATTTCACTTAAATACTTATTGATTCGGGTTAATTTTTTTTCTTCCATAATAATCTCACGATTGATTTGTACAAAGATATTCTAAAACTTAAATTATTTCTAAATAACGCTCTTTTATTACATTAAAATGATGAATACTATGACCTGAAATTAGCCAACCTATTATTCTCGGTGTCAATAAAACACTACTTTGAACCTCATTGTCTAAAACCGTTGAATCTAAAGTATTAAAAAATGAAATGGTTGAATTTCGAACCAACAAAAAATCTTGTTTTAATTGCTCTAAAGATAATTTATCTGAATAATCATTTTCAGCATATAAATCTTCATCAAAGCCAATAATTTTTGAGTTTTTATCTCGGCTAATTTTTAACGCTCTTGCAACAAATAGCCTTTCCACATCAATAATATGAAGCAATACTTGTTTAATTGTCCATTTGTCCTTTTTATACTTATAATTGCCATCATCTTCTGAAATAGATTCAAATAACACTTCAAATTGAAGTTGAGATTCTAATAAACTTTCGCTTAGACTATCTCCTTCTGTTAAATTAATATAGTTTGTTGTAAAATCTTGGGAGTTTAATTTTATAGGTCTTTTCATCTATTTTATTTCTTTTTCGCAATCATTCTCACTACAGAGCTTTCTCCGATATGATATTTCCCTTCATTTAATTCAACCGTAATTTGCTTTAATTGAATAATATTTAGTGATTTAAAATCATTTTTTAATGTTGATTCATCATACAAAAGGTCAATTTTTTGTGGGCCTCCTATTTTAGGATTCTTTTTACTTAATAACAAATTATCCTTACTAAACCCTTCAATTATAATTGTTCCTCCGGGTTTTAAAGCTTTAATAAGTTGTTGATGATATACTTCACGAACATTTGGTGAAAAATGGGCATAAACCAAACTTATCACATCAAAATATTCATCTTGAAATTTGAATGTTTCAAAATCACAAATAGTATAGTTTATATTCACACCTTCACGCTTAGCAAGTTTAAATGCTTTTTTTTTGCCTTCATTACTGCTATCAAAAGCAGTAACATCAAACCCATTTTTAGCTAAAAACACAGCATTTCTCCCTTCCCCTTCACAAGGCAGTAATGCTTTACCTTTAGTTGAAAGATTTAAAACTGTATTTTTTAAAAATTCATTAGGCTGAATTCCATAGGCATAATCAGTATCCTTATATCTATTGTTCCAAAATTCTATCATAGTATCTGTTTTACAGAATTTAATTTTTCTTCCATTGGTAAAGTTGTGTCTATCCAGTTAATTTTATAACCTTGTTTTTCCATTCTCCTAAACCAAGTCATTTGACGCTTAGCAAATTGATGAATAGCAGTTTCTAAGCCCAAAAATAATTCTTTTTTTGTTATTTCTTTTTGTAAAAACCTACAAATCCATTTATATTCAAGACCATAATATGCTAAGTTTTCATAAGTTAAACCAGAATCAACAAGGTTAACAACTTCTTCAATTAAACCATTATTCAATCTGAATGACAGTCGTTTAGAGATTTTTTCTCGTCTTAAATCTCTATCTATACTAACGCCAATAATTGTATGTTCAATTTTTGGATATTTAGGCGATTGCCACTCAGGATGAGCTTGAATATAATCGGCTATTTCTAACGATCTTATGATACGTTTGTCGGTTGATGCATCTAATTTTTGTTGTAATGAAATAGGAATTTTGTCCCATAATTTAAGTAATTCATCTTTATTTAATTCACGCGTTTTATTTCTTATGTCATCAGAATTAGGAATACCTAAAAAAGTGTTTCCACTTAAAGCTGTTTCTAAATACAACCCACTCCCCCCACATAAAATGGCTTGGTTTTTACGTTCATTTATTTGATTAAAGGCGTTTAAAAAGTCTGATTGATATTCATAAATATTATATTTATAACCTGCAGGTTTAATGTCGATTAAATGATATGGGATTTGTTTGCCGTTGACGGTATATTCTTCAATATCTTTACCTGTACCAATATCCATTCCACGATAAATTTGACGTGAATCGGCAGAGATAATTTCCCCATTTATGTCATAAGCTAGCGCACAAGCTAAATTTGTTTTACCTGATGCAGTTGGCCCTAGTATAGTGATGAGTTTGTTCAATTTTAGTTGAGTCTGTTTTCTAAAGCAGTAGTCATATTTTGCAAAATACTATAAGCCGCTTCAGCCATTGTATTAATTTTGTTATCTAAGCATGGATTAATTTCAACAAACTCTACGGCTTTTACTTTATTCCATTTGGCAAATTCCACCATAAAAAAGTCAGCTTCTTCAGGACTTAAACCATTTTCGACTGGCGTTCCTGTTCCTTTTGACACTAGGATACAGTCCATTGAATCTACATCAAAAGACACATAAATCACATCACAATCAGATAATCTTTCTTTAATTTTTTGAGCTACAATCTCCTTAGTTTTTGTTCTAATTTCATTAACCGAAAAGTTTTTAATTTTATTTTTGGCTATGTAGTCATCTTCAGGTTTTTCAGTATCTCTAACTGAAATATAAACAATATCTTCTACATTAATTTTAGGTGAAATGCCTCCAGTATCCTTTAATTGATTCCAATAGCCAGCAGTTTCCGTATTTAAATCGTTAATTTTTGCATCCAAATTGTCTTCAGCTAAAGCAGTCGCCAAAGGCATTCCGTGAATGTTACCACTAGGTGTTGTATATGGTGTATGAATATCGGCATGGGCATCAATCCACACAACACCTATTCTTTTATGAGGAAAAGCTTTTTTGATTCCGGCAATAGTTCCTCCGGCACAAGCATGATCGCCAGATAAAATTATGGGAAAAACATCATTTTTGAGCTCATTTGAAATTGCATCACAGGTTCTATCATACACTTTCACTAGGCCATCAATACGTTTTGCAAAATTATATTGCGTAGGATAATCTAATAAATTATTTTCGGTTTGTATTTGAACGGATTGGTATTTTCCAAAATAACCATCTTGTTTAGTTTGGGATACCACTTTCATAGCACCAATTCCAAGACTTGACCCACGTGTACCAGCAGCAATTTCAGATTGATTTTCGATTATTTTTATCATAATACTACAAATTTAAGAGAATCTGACGAACCTCATTTATTTATTAATAGATTTATTAAACGCTAAACTAATTATTTAATTATATTTGTTTAAAAATCAATTTGAAAACAAAAATGAAATCATCCTATTTAATTCTTTTTATATTTAGTTTAGTTCTTTTTAGTTGTGGAAATGGTAAAATCGAATCCGGTGAAATTGAATATGAAATAACCTATCCTTACAATAATGTGAGTCACTTAATGCAAATGATGTTGCCGAAAAAAATGACGGTCATTTTTAAAGATGGTAAAATGATAGCGACAATCAAAAAAGGAAAAATGTTTTCTACTCAAATTATTTCTGATGAAAATGAAAATTATTTAGAAATGAGATTAGATTTTGGAAGTGATGTGCTAAATACAATCTTAACACCTGAAGATATAAAAGATTTGATCGCATCTCAACCACACTATACTTTTAGTGATGCAGCTCCAGGAGATAGTTTGGTAGGTTGTTCTACTCAAAACTATATTGTGGATTGTAAATCTGATACCTTAGACCCTTTTGAAAGTGTTTTCACAACTGATTTTTCAACTCAAAATGCTGCTTGGTTTTCTTCATATAATGAAATACCCGGTATGCCTTTAAATTATTTAATAGATAGATATGGAGTGATTATGCAGGTTAAAGCTGTCAATTTTACACCAAGAGAAGTAAAAGATAAAGAATTTGAACCGACTGAAACTTATGAAAAAGTGTCTTACAAGAAGTATGACAAAAAAGTTCAAGATTTATTTGATGTGATGATGGACTAACCTATTATTTTGTTATAGAACTTTTCATCAAACCAATCTCCATTATAACAATGCCATTTAGGTTTAGTTACTAAACATTCAAATCCATTTTTTTCAAATAATCCAATTGATGCTGTGTTATCTGTTAAAATATTGCAAAACAGATTTTTTACCCCCAATATTAATTGACAATATTCTTCTATTAAAATAATAGATTGATTAGCATAACCTTTTCTTCTATATTTTTCATCAATTAACATGCCTACGCCAACACGTTTATGT
>Ga0316208_1001956_pt1 | contig 17915 bp, 10 predicted proteins | sample 3monopyrite_MG_FD_204944 | JGI IMG/M metagenome (GOLD analysis project Ga0316208, IMG submission 204944) | Microbial mat bacterial communities from mineral coupon in-situ incubated in ocean water Damariscotta River, Maine, United States -... | ecosystem: Environmental > Aquatic > Marine >...
GTATTTCCAGCTATTAAGGAAAAAGCAGATTGGGCATTACAATGGATAGACTCACCAAGTTTTGCAGAACGTTTAATTGCTTTTGCAGCGGTTGAAGGGATTTTCTTTTCTGGAAGCTTTTGTTCTATATTTTGGCTTAAAAAACGTGGTTTACTACCTGGCTTAACATTCTCTAATGAGCTTATTTCAAGAGATGAAGGTTTGCATTGTGATTTTGCGGTGCATTTACATGAAAACCATATTGTAAATAAAGTACCCAAATCAAGGATTACGCAAATATTAACAGATGCTTTAGATATTGAACGCTCATTCATTACCGAATCACTTCCAGCAAGTTTAATTGGGATGAATGCGAAGTTAATGACAGAATATCTTGAGTTTGTAACAGATAGATTATTAGGTGAATTTGGTTGTGAAAAAGTTTACAACTCATCAAATCCTTTCGATTTTATGGACATGATTTCATTACAAGGAAAAACCAATTTCTTTGAGAAACGTGTTGGAGACTACCAAAAAGCAGGTGTTCTTAATAAAGAAGATGATGAGGATAAATTCAGTTTTGACGCTGATTTTTAATCAAAAAGAATTCATTGAAGCATTACGTAAAGGTTTCCTTTGAATTTGTCATTCTCGCGTAGGCGGGAATCTACAAAAAAAGCTCAAAAGTTTTCTTTAAAAGATTAAAATAATATTTCCGTAAAAGGAAATTAAAACAAAGTACCATTTAATAATTAATCAACTAAGTTTCATCTTATTAGATTCAAGATTGAATTTAGAATAAACAACTAACCATTTTTCTGAAGGCATACTCAAAGTAAATAGCTTTTCAGTATTTATCAGAAAATTTTAAAAACTGTGTAAAACAATGTATGTAGTAAAAAGAGATGGCAGAAAAGAACAAATTATGTTCGATAAAATTACTGCTAGAGTAAGGAAGTTATGTTATGGATTAAACGAATTGGTTGATCCATTAAAAGTAGCTATGCGCGTCATTGAAGGATTATATGATGGTGTAACCACTAGTGAACTTGACAACCTTGCTGCAGAAGTTGCTGCAACCATGACAACGGCGCACCCAGATTATGCACGTTTAGCAGCCAGAATTTCGGTTTCTAATTTACACAAAAACACCAAAAAGACGTTTAGCGACGTTATGGAAGATTTACACAAATATGTAAACCCAAGAACAGGGAAAGATGCCCCTTTACTTTCTGATGAAGTTTACAAGGTAATCATGGATAATAAAGATCGTTTAGATTCTACTATAATTTATAACCGTGATTTCGGATATGATTATTTTGGTTTTAAAACCCTAGAGCGTTCTTACCTTTTAAAATTAAACGGCGCAATTGCTGAACGGCCTCAACACATGCTTATGCGTGTTTCAATAGGTATTCATTTAAATGATTTAGATGCTGCTATTGAAACGTATGAGTTGATGTCTAAAAAATATTTTACACACGCTACACCAACATTATTCAATTCGGGTACACCAAAACCGCAAATGTCTTCATGTTTTTTACTAACCATGAAAGATGATAGTATTGAAGGGATTTACGATACACTTAAACAAACGGCAAAAATCTCGCAATCTGCAGGAGGAATAGGTTTAGCTATTCATAACGTTCGTGCTACAGGAAGTTATATTGCAGGAACTAATGGTACAAGTAATGGTATTGTGCCAATGCTTCAAGTATTTAATGACACAGCGCGTTATGTAGATCAAGGTGGCGGAAAACGTAAAGGGAGTTTTGCTATTTATATTGAAACTTGGCATGCTGATATTTTTGATTTCTTAGATTTAAAGAAAAACCATGGTAAAGAAGAAATGCGTGCGCGTGATTTGTTTTATGCGATGTGGATTTCAGATTTATTCATGAGACGTGTTCAAGAAAATGGAGATTGGACCTTAATGTGTCCTAACGAATGCCCGGGATTACCAGAAACACATAGTGAAGAGTTTGAAGCTCTTTATTTAAAATATGAGGCTGCAGGTAAAGGAAGGAAAACAATTAAAGCACGTGAACTTTGGGAAAAAATATTAGAATCTCAAATTGAAACTGGTACACCTTACATGCTGTATAAAGATGCGGCAAACCGTAAATCTAATCAGAAAAATTTAGGAACTATTCGTTCTTCAAATTTATGTACAGAAATTATGGAGTACACATCCCCAGATGAAGTTGCTGTATGTAATTTAGCGTCTATCGCCTTACCAATGTTTATTAAAAACGGAGAGTTTGATCACAAAGAATTATTCCGTATTACTAAGCGTGTTACTAAAAACTTAAATAGAGTAATCGATAGAAATTACTACCCCGTAAAAGAGGCAGAAAACTCTAATATGCGTCACAGACCAATTGGTTTAGGGGTTCAAGGATTAGCAGATGCGTTTATTCTATTACGTATGCCTTTCACTAGTGATGAAGCTAAAAAACTAAACCAAGATATTTTTGAAACACTATACTATGCTGCAGTTACAGCAAGTATGGAGGAAGCAAAAGTGGATGGGCCTTACCAAAGTTATCAAGGGTCTCCTATTAGTAAAGGCCAATTCCAACACAACCTTTGGAACATTAAAGATGATGAATTAAGTGGTAACTGGGACTGGGAGAAATTACGTAAGCAAGTGCTTAAAAACGGTGTGCGTAACTCGTTATTAGTAGCCCCAATGCCAACGGCATCTACATCTCAAATTTTAGGGAATAATGAGTGTTTTGAGCCTTATACCTCTAACATTTATACCCGTCGTGTATTATCTGGAGAGTTTATTGTAGTTAACAAACACTTGTTAGAAGATCTAGTAGATTTAGGTTTATGGAATGAAAATTTAAAACAAGATATCATGAGAGCTAATGGTTCTGTTCAAGGAATCGATATTATTCCTCAAGAAATTAAAGAGTTATATAAAACGGTTTGGGAGTTAAGTATGAAGGATATTATAGATATGTCTCGCCAGCGTGGATATTTCATAGATCAGTCGCAATCGCTTAATTTATTCTTAGAAGGAGCAACTATGGCTAAATTAACATCAATGCATTTCTATGCATGGAAAAGCGGTTTAAAAACAGGTATGTATTACCTACGTACCAAGAGTGCAGTTGATGCTATTAAATTTACATTATCAACAACTAAAAAAGAAGAACCAGTTGCTGAGGTTGTAGAAGTAAATGAAGTAGCTTTACAAAAGGAAGAAGCGAAGAAAAAGAAATTAGCGGTTCAAAACGCTGCTAAATTTGCTAAGCAAAAGACACCAGAAGTTGAAGTTGAGCCAATGAGTGCGGAAGAAATGAAAGCGCTTATTGCACAAGCCAAAGCTGGTGAAGGCGATGACTGCTTAATGTGTGGTTCATAAATAATATTGTTATTGGGTTTGTCCCCCTGAAAGGGGGGACCCCAAATTTTTAAAAGAGGCTGTCTGAAAAGTCAATTTTGGAGTAAATTGTCACATTGAGCGCAGTCGAAATGCCTTATAAATCAAGATTATAACGTTTTCGACTGCGCGCTCAATGTGACAACTCGAAAAATTTTTCAGACAGCCTCTTTTTATTGCTTTAAAATATCAGTACCTAAATACTTATCATCTTTATTGTAATACCAAGCTCTTATTTTCGGCATTTTAATTGCATTGATAGTAGCCTCTTCAGTTAGTAAAATATATTCACCGCTATCTGGTTTTATATTCCCTTTTTCGTCCGTTTTAAAAAACTGATATATTTCCATGGCGTAAGTATTTGGGTTAAAATAAAAATACCATATATCGCTGCCAACGGCTGCATCATAACTTACATTAAGAACCAAGTAGTTTTTGTTTTTAAAGGTTTTGTACTCAACCTTGTTATCCATTATAGTTCCGAGGTCTTTGAGTTTCATAGGTAATCCATATAGATAACTGTAATAATTTTTGAAGAGAGTTGTCATTTCACAATGTGATCTTTTTGGTTTTTCAGTTTGATTAGATATCCTAATAGAATCGCTTTCGGAAATAATACAGGTGCCTTTATGCTGCTTATAGGTTATTGTAACAGTGTCACGTTTAGTGATTAATTGGAATGTTTCTTTAGGGATGTTAATATAAACCTCACTGTCTCGATTTAGATTTGTGTGAGTTTCCATGGTTATGTTTAAAGTGCCACTGAAAGTTTTCCATGCCCCATTCGGGTCATGATAAGCAATGGCTTTATCCAATAATTCTTGGCTAGAAATGTTTTGACTAAAAGTATTTAACCCAAAAGAAACACAGAATAAAAAGAGCACTAATGTTTTCATAATAAAGAGATTATGCTTCTAAGGTAGTATTTCAAAAGTTTGAAACAAAAAAAGCATCTCAATTTGAGATGCTTTTTTATCAATAGATTAAATTTATAATTTAATCTAAGATGTTACTTTCTGCAACATTATTATCATTTTCAGACATTAAAGCGAAAAATTTGTCAATATTTGGAAGAATTATAATTCTTGTTCTTCTGTTTTTTGATCTGTTTTCAGCTGAATTATTATCAGCAAGAGGTTGGTAACTACTTCTACCCGCCGCAATTAATTTTTCTGGTGCTACATTGTATTTCTCTTGTAACTTACGAACCACAGACGTAGATCTTAACACACTTAAATCCCAGTTATCAGCAATATTTTCAGTATTAATTGTTCTAGAATCTGTATGACCTTCAACCATAACATCTAAACTTGGTTCGGAGTTAATTACGTCAGCTAATTTTTCTAAAACAGTATCTGCTTTAGAACTTAATCTGTAACTACCACTATTAAATAGCATGTGGTCTGCGATAGAAATCATAACAACTGTTTCATTAATGTTTACAGCAAAATCGTCATCTTCATTCATGTTGCTTTCGCTAATTGTTTTTTCAAGGTTGTGCGCCACAGCTAAATTCATTGAATCTTTGAGCGTTTTAGCTTGACTTAGTTTTGAAGGATCAACTTTTGCTAATGTAGCTCGCATTTTAGCTTTTGCATTATTAGAGATAATTGCACCGTTTCCTAGTGCTTCAATTTTAGAATTGCTTTCTTTGGTTAATACTCCAACATCTTCTTTTAGAGACGATATTTTAGTGTTATACTTATCAACTCTAGTTTGAATTACCGCAAATTTAGTTTCTAAGTCTTCCTTAGCTACTTTAGTTTTTTGTAATTCACTTTTAATTTCTCCATTTTCATGTTGCAGTGCTATATACTTCTTTTTAGAAACACAAGAAAAGGTAAAAATTGTAACTAATAATAAAATTGAAATGTTCTTCATAATAATAACTTTAGGTTTGTACTATTTACGTACGAAGTAGATATATAGATGTTGAAAGTTGTTTTATTTTCATAAAAAAAGCACCTCGAAAGAAGTACTTCTTTTATATTAAAAATCTTATAATAATATTTAGTTTTTAAATACCCATAGTTTTTTTATCTTAATGCACTATTTAATTAATTATATATGATTAGAAGGTCTCTTTTCTTTGGGGTTTTAATTGTTTTGGGCGTTTTACTTTATTTAAATCCAAACTTTAAAACAATTTCGGCTGGAGTTGCCATACTACTTTTTGGAATGATTATGTTAGAAGAGGGTTTTAAGGTTTTTACTAAAGGGCCATTACAATCTATCTTAAAAAAAGCTACAAATAAGCTTTATAAAAGTATCACAACAGGTGCTTTTGTTACCGCATTAATTCAATCGAGTTCCTTAGTTTCGGTTATTACAATTTCATTTATCAGTGCTGAATTAATCACATTAGCAGGTGGTATTGGATTGATTTTCGGGTCTAATATAGGTACAACAGCTACAGCTTGGTTAGTAGCAGGGTTTGGTCTTAAAATTAAGATATCTGCCTTGGCAATGCCTATGTTAATTTTCGGAATTATTTTTTCCTTTCAAAAGAAAACGGCTTTAAAAGGGATTGGAAATGTTTTGGCGGGTTTAGGCTTTTTCTTTTTAGGGATTCATTACATGAAGGAAGGCTTTGACGTTTTTAAAGATTATATTGATTTATCTGAATATGCAGTTTCAGGGTTTTTAGGGGTGCTAATATATACTGGATTAGGTATTATAATAACAACCATTCTGCAATCAAGTAGTGCCACCTTAGCATTAATATTAACAGCTTTATCTGTTGGGCAGATAGAATATGAAAACGCATTAGCTTTAGCTATTGGTGCAAATATTGGCACAACAATTACTGCTATACTTGGGTCGCTGAGTTCAAATGTTGCTGGTAAGCGGTTGGCAGGAGCACATTTAATTTTTAATGTAACAACAGGTATTATTGCCATTGCGTTAATATTTCCTTTAGCAAGATTAGTTGATAATTTCTCTAGTATATTAGAAATCTCGAATACCAATTACACCTTAAAACTTGCTTTATTTCATACCATATTCAATGTTATAGGTGTTATTGTAATGATACCCTTTATTAAAAGGTTAGAACGCTTATTATTGAGGTTTATTAAGGATAAAGGCGATAAAGAAATTGACGAACCAAAATATCTTAATCCGGCTGTGTTAAAATTCCCTGGAGCTGTTATTTCTGCTTTATTAAATGAATCAAAATATTTATTTAAGAATAGTGTTTTTGAAATTGTAGCGCATGCCTTAAATATTCATAGAGCGGATATAAAATCTGAAGAAAAACTAAAAACTATTATAAAGAAATCTAGCACAGATTTAAAAACAAATGTTGAAGATTTATATTATAGTAAGGTTAAAATTATTTATGGTGAAATTATAAAATATGCTTCAACAGCTCAAAGTACTTTAAGTTTAAATAACAGGCAAATAAACGCTATTACCGATATAAAAATAGCCAATAGGAAAATGGTGGAAATTATTAAAGATGTAAGGGAGTTAAATAAAAACATCACCATGGTTTTAAAATTAGAAAACAAATACTTGCAAAAGGAATACAACAGTTATAGAAAAAAATTAACCAAAGTATTACGCGTCATATATTTATTTAGAACTGAAAATGATGCAAAAAAATATGAGCTTCAACTAAAAGAATTAAAGCATGAAGCAAAAGTTAATATTAGACAAAGCAACAAATCTATAGACAAGCTAATAAGAAAAAATTTAATTACGGCAGAAATGGCTTCATCATTGTTTAATGATTATACCAATGTGAATGATATGATTAAAAAATTAATTGATGTTGCTGAATTATTGTATAGTAAAAAAGATTCTTTACTAGAGGAATCGTCTGAAAATGAAAACACCACTAAATAAAAGGTTTATTCAGTGGTGTTTAATATAATTTTTATTTATTATTATTCTGCTTTTTCTAATCCAGTTTCCTCTTCTTCAACAACCGAAATTGTTGCAGGTTCAACTGAACTATCAAATGAGTTATGATACTCCTCTAATAAACTCATTGTTGATTTTATTAAATCTTTAGTTTCTAATAATAAACTAAAATATAGCGTGGTATTTTTAGGACTTGATTCTTCAGTTCTTGTACGCGAAATTTGTTTTTTAATTTTATCTTTTACAAGGTTATAAACTTCAGTTCTTTCATCTAAAATTGCACCGATTTGTTCAAAAGATTCCGATTTGAAAGCTACCCGAGTATCTTCAAATAAAATTTCTAGTTTATCATCAATTTCCTTTAGCTCTTTAATTTGACTGAACTTAAGTTTCTTATGATTGTTATTAATATGCTTGTGACTTACATTAGTAATATATTCTAAAGATTGTGTCATATCTTGAAGATAGCCTAAAATATTAATATAAAAATCGCTTGCACCAATACTTGACTCATCTAAATTTTTAATAAAATAGAACACATTATCACGTAAGTCATCAACCTCTGAGGTTAACTTTACAACTTGTTTTTTACTCTTTTTAAGTAAATCTATATCTTGTTTAGCGAGCCCAACAACTGCATTAGAATAGATTCTATTTGTGCGTTTCACTACGCTAGCCATGTTATTTGCGCTTTCAAGAATAACACCTTGTATAGAGCTGCTTTCGGCCTTTTTCAAGCTATCTTCATCAAGGACTTTTGAAGATTTATTTTTATGAGTTTTGTAGTTCCTGTATAATAAAATAGCAGTTAATAAAAGTAATATTGGTGTTATCACAGCTGGGTTCCAATTAATTAGAAACACTACAATACCCGCAGCAATAAATGCTCCAATTGCAGTACCAAACCATCCACCAATTACGTTCAATACACCAGCCACACGATAAACAGCACTTTCTCTTCCCCATGCACGGTCAGCCAAAGAAGTACCCATGGCTACCATAAACGTAACGTATGTTGTTGATAAAGGCAACTTCATAGAGGTTGCAATTGCAATTAATACACCAGCAACCATTAAATTAACAGAGGCACGAATCATATCGAATGCAGGAGCATCGATACTTTGATCTTTTGTCATAGTAAACTCTGGTTTATCAAAACTCTTACCTATTTTTTCAGTAATTGAGTTAGGTAGGATGACACCAAAGTAATTAGACAATTGGGTTGTTCCTTTTACAATTGATCTTGAAAGTCTATTGGGTTCAAATTTTTCATGAGTTTCTCCTTGACGAGATAAGCTTATTTCGGTTTCTGAAACAGTTTTTGCTTTTTTAGACAGCCATAGTGTCAATACCATTATGGCTCCTGCTATAAATAATAAATAAGGTTCAGCAGGTACTTTCTTCTCTAATACTGCCATTGACATTGCTGTGTCCATTCCGCCAGCAACCCAAGCTTCATAAGAATGATAAGCCGCCATTGGTACACCGATAAAGTTTACTAAGTCGTTACCTGAAAATGCCAATGCCAATCCAAAAGTTCCAACTGCAATTACAACAAGTAAAACTGTTTTTTTGGTTAGTTTCTCAAATATGAAAGAAAATAAGGTCCAGAAAACGAAACTTCCAAGAATTATATAAATTTCATTTCCTTCTAATAAGTCTTTTAGCTCTTTATAATAAGGTGTTCCTTTTAGACCTTTTAAAAAGATGAAATAAGTGATTGCGGTTAAAGCAACGCCACCAAAAACGATTCCAAAATACTTACTTTTTTTCTCATAATTAAATGTGAAGATGAGTCTTGACACCCATTGTACTAGTGCACCAACCGAAAAGGCAATGACTACCGAAAGTAAAATACCTGATATAATTTCTAATGCCTTTTCTGTGTTAATGTATTTAGCTAAATCCGAGAAAGTCTCAGATTCAGAATGGCTAATTTTTATCAATGACATTACTACTGCTGCACCTAATAAATTAAATACAATAGAAACCGTTGTAGATGTCGGTAACCCAAGAGTATTAAAGAAGTCTAGCAACAAAATGTCTGTTATCATTACAGCCATAAAAATTAGCATAATCTCTCCAAATTCAAATTGAGCCGGAATAAAAATACCTTTCCTTGCTACTTCCATCATTCCACTAGAAAAAACAGCACCAATAAAAATTCCTAAACTAGCAACAATCATAATTGTTCTAAGCGAAATTGCTTTAGATCCAATCGCAGAATTTAAAAAGTTAATAGCATCATTACTAACACCAACAACAATATCAACAACGGCTAAAACTGTAATGGCAATCAACATTAATAAATAAATATTATCCATAATTTTTTAATTAAAATAAGTTTGCAAATGTCTTTAGATAATCTGACTGTAAAGTTACCTTATTGTTATGTTTTTAATAACTTAAAAATGAATATCAAATCCAAGTCTAAAAGTAATATTATCATCATTACCATCCAAGGATGTATAACTAATATCCGACTGAACTTTTAATTTATGACCAACAAGGTATTTTGAAGCTCCAAGAGTATATTGCTTTGTTGGCAATGCGGTAGTAATAGCTTCATATTCTAACGTAGTAAAACGACCAACTATTTCGTAGTTGCTTTTAAACAAATAACCTGCTTGTAAGTTCAATGCATTACCAGTTAATACAATATCTCCTGTTGGTGTTGTTCCATCTATTTCTGTTGCGATTTCATCACCAGCAGTACGCTTAGCATACTCACCCATAAATGAAAATCCATTATATTTAAACATGGCATCTGCAAAAATGGTAGTTTGGTCTGTTTCGTAAATAGAACCATCTGTTCTAATCATATAATCACCAGCAAACCCTCTTTCTCTAACAGCATCTTGGTTATAATTATATGTAAAACCAGCCATTAATTTTGGTTTTGCTTCACGTTTTAAATCAGATTGACTGTAATCACCTTTCGATTTAAACGTTCCGAAAGGTAAAAATTCTAAACGACCAGTATACTGAAGTCCACCTTCATTGCCTTCGGTAACATTTCGTCCTTCACCTTGTGAAATAGAAATTTTTTCACGCATTAAAAAGTTGCCACCTAAATTTGATTTATGACGAAGTTGAACCCCTAAATCACGATCTATATTAAAACGACTATTCAGTAAAGAACGATCAATTAATTGAAGATTTGCTGAAGACACGACACGTTCTACGTTACCAGGAAGTTTTGTTTGTCCTGCCCATAATTCCCAGTTTTCAGCAAAATTCCACATAATAACTGCATCCAGAATATATCTTGGTGTATTTCTGTTAAAATCATTTGCTCCTGAAATATCTCTGTTGGATAATCCTAACTCCAATTTATATTTAAGTTTTGGGCTATATGCAAAACCATCAAACTTTAATCGAGCACGTCTTACAATAAAATTATGATCTGGACTTCCATATTGATTTCCATCATAGTCCCAAGAAGAGATTGAGCGAACTTGAAAACGAGGTGCGAATTTAACACTAAATGAACTGTCCTTTGCAACAAAGTTAATTAAGCCTTTGCCAAAAGAAGTGTCGCTTATTTCTTGTGCATTAATTTGTGTAATTGTTGCAATGGCTAGAATTGCCATTATACTTAGTTTAAGTTTCATAATAATTATTAGTTTTTTGTCGCTGCAAATAACTAAAATCAATGTTAACTTAATGTTTCCAAATGATTAATTTTATAACAAAAAAAAGACTGCCTTGGCCTAAGGCAGTCCATTAGAAATCATGATAATGTAAGTCGACAAAAACTAATATATTATATGAAATACTAATTATTTGTCTTAAGACATTGCAAATATCGGTGTTTAAGGTAATCTTAACGTAACCTCTATATTAAGTAATCATTAATATTCCAATGTTAAATCTTTATATTCAAATAAATGATAATCAATTATTTATGAGCTTAATGTTAATTTAACGTTATGTAAATGTTGTATGAATGTTAACTATTATATATCTTTGAGGTATAATGTTAAAACCCCCATAATTATGAAGAAGTTATTATTTGTTTTTGCTTTTTTAATTACTGTGGTCTCTTTTGGACAAAAAGAAAGAGAATTAAAACTTAATAAAGACACAAATTTAATTGATGTTGTTTATTATCATGACAATGGTGTTGTAAGCCAAACGGGTTCTTACACAGCAGATGGTAAATTACAAGGTGTTTGGTTAAGCTTTAACACAGAAGGCAAGAAAACAGTTTCTGCAAATTATGATAATGGAAAAAAAGTCGGCAAATGGATTTATTGGATTGACGGAACTAAAAAAGTCGTCAATTATGAAAATAATGTTGCTTCGCTATAGTTGTTATAGCAAAGTGATAAACAAAAAAAGCATCCTGATTTTCAGGATGCTTTTTTTGTGAATATATGTTATGTGTTTTAACTAGTTTCCTACGGTCCAGCTTGCTCCCCAAGTTGCATAATCTGTACCAGTTGCATTGCCAATACCTGTTATAAAATCAGCGTCTGCAAAAGTATCTCCAGTATCGTTTTTTAATTGTACAGTTACATCAGTAAAAGTTACATTAGTTACATTTAAGTCTCCGTTAATAACGCCTGTTCCAGTTGGGTTATCGCTACTCGCTCCAGCATCACCATCTAAATCAAATCCTTCGGCAAAACCTTCAATTAATATATTGTTAAAGATACCTTGGGTACCAGCTCTTAATCTTATAGCTTCGTTTCCAGTACTAGAACCTAAGCCTACAATGGTAACATCTGCTACAGTTGGTTTAGACCAAAATTTTGGGCTAGATAAGTTTCCTATATCTGTGTTGTAACCATCACATTCAAAACCTTTGTCATGATCTGCTCCATGCTTAACATAAGCGTTGGTTACCTTACCGGTAAAACCTTCTGTCCAATCAATAGAATCATCTTGACAGTTAATTACAACAGCGTGATTTACTTCTACATTTCCTCCAAAAAACTCGATACCATCATCAGCACCTTCATAAGCCTGAATGTAATCTACTGTTGTACCAGCACCCACACCATAAAAAGAGAATCCGTTATTTTCAGAAGAACCATCAGCAGCACCTCCAGAATATTCAACACGAACATAACGAATAATTCCTGAGCTATCAGAAGATTCAGTTCCGCCGTAAGGTAAACTTCCAATCTCAGATGTAGAAGTCGCGCCACTGGTTACAGAGTTAATTGGTGCTTTTCCTAAGATAATTAAACCACCCCAATCACCTGCAGATGGATTTGATGCACCAGATGTCATTACAATTGGGTTAGCAGCTGTACCATTAGCAATTATTTTTGCGCCTTGTGAGATGGCGATATAAACATCAGCACCAGTTGCTACTGCTTTAACAGTAACACCTTCACCAATAATTAAATTAGCACCATCGGCCATAATTACAGGGCCACTAATAGAATATGTGTTACCTGCTTCTAGTACTAAATCCGAAGAGTATTCTGCGGCACTAATAGCAATTTCGTCACCGCCACTAGTAATAGTTCCACCATTATTATTGTTAATTATACTGTTGTCAGTAATATTAATAGCGGCAGTATCATCTGTTGAGCAAGCGTTAATAAGCAATGTCGTAATTGCTAGTCCTAATAATAAATTATTTTTCATCGTTTCTAAGTTTATTTTTTCTTTTGTTATTAATTAATCGAGTTTTTAAAATTTATATTTTATTTGTAATCCTATGTTCATTCCTTTTTTATAATCGGATACATCTTTCCCGTTTGGAGATGTAACCACTATATCACCTTGAGTTGTTTCTCTAATGTATGTTATGCTTGGGTCTAACAGGTTTTTAGCAGCGAAGTTAATTTCGAATTTTTCACCTATTTTATTTTTTAGAATGAAATCTAAAGTTGGTACTCCTTTTTCAATAACATTTCCTAACTGTCCTGATCCTAAAGCATCAATTCTATCAGAAAAATATGAAAATGCTAATGTTGCAATGGGTTTATAGTTTTCAAATGATGATGGCGAGTAGCTAATATCTGTATTAACAATTAAGGGAGAAGCGCCTTGTAATTCTTCCTTGTCTTTAACAAAGCTTACGTTAAAGTTACTTCCAATGATATCGCTAAATAAATCTTGTTCCGTATGCATATACGTTGCATTTAAACCAAATGAAAGTTCTGGGTCTTCGTTTTCATTAACAATGATGTTCTTTCTAATTTCTGCCTCAACACCAATAATTTGTGCTTTATCTCCTGTTCTAAAAAAACGTTGTGTCCCTGTTGCATCAAAAGCAACAACTTGGTTGATAGGGTCTTCAATTTGTTTATAAAAAGCGCCGATAGAGATTAATTCGGATTTAGTTACAAACCACTCATATTTTAAATCAAGGTTTAAAATTTTAGAATATGAAACGTCTTTTACATTGGTATAATCAATCCCTTCTTTATGACCTAATAAATCTGGATTACCACCTATACGTTGAGATACACTTTCGTATACAAAAGGTGCAACTTCTTTAAATTCTGGTAAGGATATCGTTTGACTAGCAGAAAAACGTAAATTTTGGTCTTCTTTTAAAGCATATTTTAAACTTAAACTAGGCAAAAACAATACATCTGATGCGCTAATATTATCATTTCCATTAACCCCAAGGTTAATAACGTCGTATTCAATATATTGATCAAAAGATTCTACTCTTAAACCGGGTACGATAAGCCATTTTTCACCAAAATTAATTTCAGCATTAAAATAACCAGCATAAATATCTAGCTTTCCTTTATAAGTGTTTTCGTCTAAACCGGGTCTGTTTGTGTTGCCAAGGTTTGGATAAGGCTTAATCACTTTAATTTCATAGGTGCCTTCATTACTTGTTAGATTTAAATTATCTAAAGTGAAGAAGCTATTTAAATCGTTAACATCTGCAATACCGCTATTATCAATAATATCGTAACCGTATCTTACATTATTAAAACGACGCTCTTTTGTTCTGGCATTATAACCAAAATTTAGTTTGATGTTTTCTTTTGCTTCGTAAGCTAGGTTTATGCGTCCGTTTAATTCTTCATCTTGTATATCTTGAAAATAACGTTGGTTATCAAAATCTACATTACTGTAAAATATTGGATTTGTGTTTGGGTCATTATCAAGCGCGTATTGATAGTTTTCAAAACTTAAACGCTTTCTATCTGGTTCATGAGCGTTAACAAAGTTGTGTCCAAAGCCCCAATCAAGATCAATCTTGTCAAATTTATGTATTCCTATAAGTTGGTTTACATAAATTAGGTTTTCATTAAATTGAATATTTTGTTGGAAGAAACCTTCATCAGTATTAGCAATAGCGTCTCTATTACGTCCTTTTCCATCAATACCAAAATAACCAACTTTATCAGATGAACTATTTACAAATAAGGAATTAAACTTTATAGTATTACTACTATCTATTTTATAAATAATAGAAGCCATGGCGGTTGTAGTTGTTCCGTATTCAAATTCTTCAGCTTCCTCAAAAGCTTTTTTCTCAACGATAGTATAATCTACATTAGATCCTTTTCTGTATTGAAAATCATTTTCGAATGATCCTGTTCCATAAAAACTAAGTTTAGAACCGTTTTCAAAAGTGAATGATTTTCCAAAAGACCCTCCAAAACTGGTATTTATAGGAGTCCCTGCATCAACAGGGTCAAAACCATGAGATAAAATAACAGCAAAAGGATCTTGAGCATATCTATTATAGAAACCGAAATGTCCAGTACCTTCACTTCTTACAAAATCTTTGCCAATAGCATTGGTGTTAATTGAAGACCCAACCCCAAAATTAAAAAAGCCATTTCCTTTATAGTCTTTTGAAGAGATATCTACATTACCAGCAGCAAAATCGCTATAAAATTTTGATGAATACGCTTTACTTATTGATACGTTTTCAATAACATCTGAAGAGAACAAATCAAGATCAATGTTTTTCTTGCTCACATCATTTGATGGTAATGACAAACCATTCATCGTTGTATTTAAGTATCTATCACCTAAACCACGCACATAAACATTACTAGAACCTTCTTGTTTAGAAACTCCAGAGATTTTAGCAACTGCTCCTGCAGCATTACTAACCCCTTTTCTTTCTAATTCTACTGCTCCAATACTTTGTTTAATTTCAACAGCTTTCTTTTGGTCTAATAATAAAGCCGTTTCACTTTCTCTTTTAGTTGTTGTTGTAATTAGAACTTCGTCTAGAGAAGCTGCACTGGCATTCATGATTACATTAACTTCTGTGGTTTTTCCTGCTACAACATTGGCATTAATTTCTTGAGTTTCATAACCAACAAAACTGAAAATTAGAGTATAAGTTCCTGGTTCAATATTTTCAAAACTGTATAGACCATCAAAGTCTGATGTTGTCCCTATAGTTGTTCCTTTTAAAAGAACGTTAGCGAAGGCTAAAGGCTCATTATTATATTCTTTGTCCGTTAGTATTCCCCCTAGAGAACCAGTTCCTTGCGCATTCGAAAGAGCCGTTGTAAAGATTATAAATAATAGTATAAATTTTTTCATTAGTAAGTTTAAATTTCTCGCTGCAAAGAAACCACCATATTGTAAATAGTATGTTACCTGTGGATTAAAGAACCGTGATAAAAGCGTTAGGATAGTGTTAACTAAAACAGATATAATCCTAATGTTGGTTACATTCAGTTAACATTAAACAGTTAAGGCCTTGGTTTGGGAGTATTCATATTAATGGAATCTAATTTTTCCCTTTTTATAATTATAGGGGGCGGAAAGATTATTGAATAAAAAAAAAACAACTTTTCTTTTTAGGAGAAAGTTGCTTTCTTTTTCATAGAATTTAATCTATATATTATTTACTAGATAATTTTAATTGATGGAGGTCGAACTCGTTTTTTTGTCCGCACTGGCCATTGCCATCATTAAATCATCTATAGATATTGTGCTTGCTGTTAAAGCTAATTTAATAGGAGTTGATTTTCCTGAAGTTACTTTCGTTTCTGTTTCTTTATTTTCATAACCAGTAAAACTACATACTAAAGTATAAGTACCATCTTCTAAATTTTGAAAATTGAAAGCACCATTTTCATCAGATAAAACTTCTGCGCCAGTTTCTTTAATCGAAACTTTTGCAAACATTAAAGGTTCGTTATTAGATTCAATATCTAATAAATTCCCGCTTATAGAGCCAGTATTCTGAGCAAAAGCAAATGCAGATACAAGAAAAATGGCTGTAATTATAATTTGTTTCATAGTTGTATTCTAATTTCCAGTACAAAATAAAGGCATAAATTTAATTTTGATGTTACGTTAAGTTTAAACAACCATGATTAAAAGGTTACCTTAATGTTAAGCGGTTTTTTATTTAATTTTTAATAGGAAATGTTATCTTGCCTTCACATAATTTTTTACCATGAACTGGGAACAACTACTATCCTTAAAACGCTCTGGCGACACCAATAAACGCATAAGAAAAGAACAAGACGAAACCCGTTTAGGTTTTGAAGTGGATTATGATCGTGTTATTTTTTCTTCGGAATTTAGAAGCCTTCAAGACAAAACACAAGTGATTCCATTATCAGAAACCGATTTTGTGCACACCAGGCTAACACATAGTTTAGAAGTAAGTGTTGTAGGGCGGACTCTTGGCAGGCGCGTAGGTCAAAAATTGTTAGAAAAGCATCCGCATTTACAAAGTGTTCATGGGTATCAAACTAACGATTTTGGTGCCATAGTGGCTGCAGCAGCTTTAGCGCATGATATAGGAAATCCACCTTTCGGGCATTCAGGAGAAAAAGCCATAGGCGAATTTTTTAAAACGGGACAAGGTAAAAAATTTAAAAGCCAGCTTAACGACAAGGAATATCAAGACTTATGCGATTTTGAAGGTAACGCCAACGGATTCAAAATTTTAACCGAAAGTAGAGCCGGACGAGATGGCGGATTACGATTAAGTTACGCCACCCTTGGCGCATTCATGAAATACCCAAAAGAATCGCTACCTAAAAAACCATCAAATCACATCGCAGATAAGAAGTACGGTTTTTTCCAATCCGAAAAAGAGGGTTTTGTTGATGTCGCAAACGAGTTAGGATTAGCCAAACGCAGCGATAAACACTCAAGTTTTTCAAGACACCCGCTCGCGTATTTGGTTGAGGCAGCAGACGATATTTGTTACACCATAATCGATTTTGAAGATGGTATAAACCTGGGCCTTATCCAAGAAGAGTTTGCGTTAGAATATCTATCCAAAATAATAAGAGATAATATAAAACCAGAAAACTATTATGCGCTTTCCACCAAGCAAGATCGCGTAGGTTATTTACGTGCCCTAGCCATAGGCTCGCTTATTAATGATACTGTAGATATTTTCATGAAACATGAAGACGCTATTTTAAATGGCCATTTCGATTGCGCCTTGCTAGATAAAAGCAAATACGAAGCCCAGATAAAAGATATTATAAAAATTAGTGTCGAAAACATTTACCAATCTGCCGATGTGGTCGATAAAGAAATTGCAGGCTATGGCGTTGTAAACACGCTGTTAAACACCTACACAAACGCCGTAAATAATAGTTTTAATCATACCGCTTCAAATTACGACAAGCTCATATTAAAAGGCTTGCCAAAAACTATAGAAACAAACAATTCTAGCTTATACAACCGTTTGTCAAGCGTGTGTTATTACGTGTCTTTACTATCCGATAGTAAGGCAATACTAGATTACAAG
>Ga0316208_1001958_pt1 | contig 17907 bp, 13 predicted proteins | sample 3monopyrite_MG_FD_204944 | JGI IMG/M metagenome (GOLD analysis project Ga0316208, IMG submission 204944) | Microbial mat bacterial communities from mineral coupon in-situ incubated in ocean water Damariscotta River, Maine, United States -... | ecosystem: Environmental > Aquatic > Marine >...
CCCCGAAGGTGGATTGTTTAGCCTTCCCCAATGTTGGGGCGACGGCTTCCTCATGATTGGCGATTCCGCTGGCTTCATGAACAGTGCGCGCCTTAAAGGGGTGCACCTCGCCATGAAGTCTGGTTTACTTGGCGCCGAGGCGGCATTGACTGCCTTGAGCGGCCACGATGGCGTCGCCCCGGGCAACAAGCTCGCTAGTTTCGACGGTTTATTCGAAGCTTCCTGGGCTCATGAAGAACTATGGAAGGTGCGCAACTTCCGCCAAGGATTCCAAAAGGGATTTTTCCGCGGCAGTGTTGGCGCTGGCTTGGTCACTTTGAGCGGTGGCCGCTTCCCTGGCGGCAAGAAGCCTCTGGAATCAGACCACGACCGCTATCGTAAATCGACAGAGGTCGCCGCCAAGCCGGTGTTCGATGGCGAGTTGACCTTCGACAAGCTCACCGATGTGTACCACTCCGGTACCGTCCACGAAGAGGACCAACCTTGTCACTTGGTGGTCCTTGACCCTGACATTTGTACTTCCAAATGCACCGAAGAATACGGCAACCCTTGCCAACACTTCTGTCCTGCATCGGTGTACGAATGGCAGGAGGGTGCATTGCACATCAACGCTTCCAATTGCGTGCACTGCAAAACCTGCGACATCGCCGATCCCTACCAAATCATTGATTGGCAGGTACCTGAAAACGGCGGCCCGGTCTACACCGGAATGTAATCCCCCAATCCCTTTTCCCAAGAACCATGCGAACTGTTCTCACTGACTCCGCCAAGGCCTCGCGCTCTGAGCTTCATGCCATCGTGGTGCCTGCGGGCGCCCGCCCTAAGCTGCCTGCCGACGCTCCTGCCAGCGCCACCTGGTCTTCCGATTTTGCTGACAAGTCCGGTTCGCGCCTCCTGGTGCGTGGCAACGGCGGAAAGCGCTGGCTCCTTTTGCGCGTTTCCACCGCTGCCAAGGCCACCGCAGAAGAGGTTCGCCAAGCTGCGGGTCATGCGCGCTTGACCGCCGAAGAACTGGAAAAGACCACCGTTAGCGTAGACCTCGGTCTGCTTAAGAACGACGCCGCTCTAGCCCAAGCCGCTGCGGAAGGTGCAGGCATGGCTGGTTATGACATGGGCGTGTGCAAATCTGACCGCAAGAAGACCAAGGTCAAGAAGATTCAGATCGCCGGTGCTGGTTCTGCCAAAGCTGCCAAGGCCGCCGTCAAGAGTGGCATGATGGGCGCCGAAGCCAACCTCGCCACGCGCGAGTTGCAAAACTTACCAGCCAACATTCTGAACCCGAAGGAGTTCTCCAAGCGCGCGCGCAAGGTTTGTAACTCCTCGCCAAAGTTGAGCTGCAAAGTTCTTGGCGAAAAGAAAATGGCCGAATTGGGTATGGGTTCCTTGCTCGGTGTTTCGCAAGGCGCCAAGAATGAAGCCCAGCTGATTCACATGGTGTACAAGCCGGCGCGCAAGGCCAAGGGCAAGATTGCCGTGGTCGGCAAGGGCTTGACCTTTGACACGGGTGGCATTTCGCTCAAGCCTCCAGGCAAGATGGAAGACATGAAGTTCGACATGTCCGGCGGTGCCGCCGTGTTGGGCATCTTCCATGCCTTGGCCAAAGGCGCCGATTGCCCTTACGAGGTGCACGGCATCATTGGTGCCGTCGAGAACATGCCGGGTAGCAATGCGCAGCGCCCGGGTGACATCGTGACGGCCATGAACGGCATGACCATCGAGGTTCACAACACCGACGCCGAGGGCCGTTTGGTTCTGGCTGATTGTCTAACCTACACCGCGCGCAAGATTAAGCCGGAACGCATCATCGATATGGCGACCTTGACTGGCGCTGCGATTCACGCTTTGGGTCACCTCAACTCGGCCGTGATTGGTACCGATCAGAAGATGATTGACAAGCTCAAGAGCGTCGGCGAAGGCACTGGCGAGACCATGTGGCAGTTGCCGATCACCGAGGACTACCGTGATCTCACCCGCGGTCGTTACGCCGACCTGCAGAACATCTACAACCCAGGCCAGGGCGCAGGCACGATTGCCGGTGCCTGCTTCCTCAGCTTCTTTATCGATGATGTGCCTTGGACGCACCTCGATATTGCCGCAACCGCTTGGGAAGGTCCGTCGCGAAGCTACATGTCTGCGGGTGGCCGTGGCGTGATGGCACGCAATGTCTTGGAGATTCTCCGCGATTGATCGAGATTCGCCGGACCAGAAGCATTTCCCTCTTGGTCCGGCGCTAATCTGGGAGGCATGGCCCTAAGCCTTGCCTCCCGTTTTTTATTGCCCTTGACCCTGCTTGCCTGTGTCGCCTTCCCGGTGGCGGCGCCTGCACAGGAAGAGGAATCAGTCACTCTCCGTAACTTTGTCAAAGCAGAAGAGGGCCATTTCTATTCTTTCTATCAGGACCTGCATCGGAATCCGGAGCTCAGTTTCCAGGAAGAAAAGACCGCGGCCAAGATGGCCAAGGTATTGCAAGACGCCGGTTATGAAGTCACTACCGGCATCGGTGGCCATGGCTTAGTGGGCGTGTTGAAGAACGGCGAGGGCAAGACTGTCCTGGTTCGCGCGGACATGGATGCTCTGCCCTTGCAGGAGAAGACCGGACTTGCCTATGCCAGCCAAGCCAGCGGTTTATCCGACGATGGCGCCGAAGTTCCAGTCATGCATGCCTGCGGCCATGACATGCATATGGCGGTGTGGGCAGGAGTCGCCACTTACTTTGCGACCCATCAAGAGGAATGGAAGGGGACTGTGGTGTTTCTTGCGCAACCAGCAGAGGAACGAGGCGCCGGTGCCCGCGCCATGATTGAAGAAGGCTTATTTAGCCTGATTCCCAAGCCCGACGCCTGCTTCGCCCTGCATGTCAAAGGAGAACTGCCCGCGGGCACCATCGGCCTCTGCTCCGGTTATGCCCTAGGCAACGTCGATTCGGTCGACATCCTGGTGCATGGCCAGGGCGGCCATGGCTCCACGCCGCATAAAACTCATGATCCTGTGGTTTTGGCTGCGCGCATCGTCGTGGGCTTGCAAACCATTGTCAGTCGTCGCGTGCCACCTGTCGAAGACGGCGTGGTGACCGTCGGCAGCATTCATGGCGGGCTTAAGCACAACATCATTCCTGACGAGGTCAAACTGCAGCTAACCGTGCGTTCCTATAAGCCGGAGATTCGCCAACTGCTTCTACGCGGTATCGAGGAAACGGCACAGGGCGAGGCTATCGCCGCCGGCTTCCCCAAAGAGCTCATGCCCACTTTTGTCTTGCATGAAGATGAGTTCACTCCTGCCACTTACAACACCCCTGGATTAGTCCAGAGGATGGAGGAAAGCTACATCAAAATCTTTGGCAAGGAACATGTGGTTGACGTTCCTGCGGTCATGGGTGGGGAAGACTTCGGCCGCTATGGTCCCGCGGTCGGTTGCCCCAGTGTGATCTTCTGGCTCGGCACGGCATCCGCCGCAGCGGTGCAGGCGGCACAGGAAGAGGATGGCCCTGCGTTGGCATCGACCCACCAAAGCCATTTTGCGCCAGACCCATTGCCGACATGGCGCACCGGTGTCCGCGCCATGAGCGCAGCCATGTTGCTCTACCTAGACGAGTAGCCTGCCGCTTTAGCGGTCGCCAATCGCGACGAAAGGACGACGCTTAGGACCGGTGTACAGCTGGCGCGGACGCACAATCCGCGTGTTGGGGTCGCTCATCATTTCGTTCCAGTGCGCAACCCAACCGACCATGCGGCCGATGGCGAAGAACACGGTGAACATGCGTGGCGGGAAGCCCAATGCCGAGTAAATCAGACCCGAGTAGAAGTCCACGTTGGGGAACAACTTGCGCGAGCTGAAGTATTCATCGGCCATGGCGGCCTTCTCCAAGGCACGGGCGATTTCCAATTTCGGATTCTCGCCGATGACATCGAAGACGTCGCCTGCGAGTTGGCCAATCACTTTGGCGCGTGGGTCATAGTTCTTGTAGACGCGGTGGCCAAAGCCCATTAGGCGGCGCTCGCCAGTCTTGCAAGACTCGAGGAAGGCAGGGACATCATCGACCGAGTCGATCGTGTCGAGCATTTCCAGTACCGCTTGGTTGGCGCCACCGTGCAGTGGGCCGTGCAGCGCGGAGGCGCCTGCGGCGACAGCGGAATAAGGATTTACGCGGCTCGAGGCCACGGCGCGCACGGCGTTGGCCGAGCAGTTTTGCTCGTGATCCGCGTGCAGGACAAGCAAAGCGTCCATGGCGCGTTCCACCGCAGGGTGGACGTCGGCCGGTTTGTCTGGATCACCCAGGAGCATGTGCAACAAGTTGCCGGCATAGCTCAAGTTCGGATCCGGAGCGACCGGCGCCAAGCCTTGGCGATGGCGGAAACCCAATGCAGCAACCACCGGGGTCAAGGCCAGCAAGCGAATGATTTGCTGATGGCGAACTTCGGCGTCTAGGACTTCATCGGACTCGGGGAAGTCGCCACCGAGCGCAGCCAACGCGCTTTCGAGCATGGACATCGGGTGCAAGTCCTTGTCGAGAGCCGCGTGCAGCTTGACCATCGATTCCGGCATGTCCAAGGCAGCGTGAATCTCGGCCCGGAATAGGTCTAGTTCTGAAGCCGTTGGCAGTTCGCCGTTGAGGAGCAAGAAGCAAACCTCGGCGAAGTTGCTGTTCGAGCTCAGTTCCTCAATCGAGTAGCCGCGGTAATCGAGGATGCCCTTCTCACCATCGATAAAGGTGATCGAGCTATGGCATACAGCCGTGTTGAGCAAGGCCGGATCGTAGCTGAGCATGCCGAAGTCCTCTTCATGGACTCGGATGTCGCGCAGGCCAATCGCGGGGACAGAGTCCTCGGAGATGGGCAGCTCGAACTGGCGGCCAGTTCGGCTATCGGTCAGGTGGAGGGAACCGACGGTGGGGTCGGCGGAAGTCGCTGCGGGGTCGTTGCTGGACATGGTCACGGAAATGCGGCCTGTAAGCCGCGTATTCTCGCATGGCGAAAGGGGGGCAACAAGAGAAACCGACGGTTGGTAGGGGAGACGGGACTCGAACCCGTACTGGGAGGATTTTAAGTCCTCTGCCTCTGCCATTGGGCTACTCCCCCTAGTTCCGTCGTCGCCGGGCGACGGCACATATTATGCTGGCGCGGCATGAGCATCTCACCCCGCATTTGGGCCTCTCTTGGGGCGCTCCTTTTGGCTGTAGCCACTGGACTGTCGGCATACCACGCCCACGGCTTGGCGGACACTCTCGATGACAAGGCATATCAAGGTTTTGGTCGTGCCGTGGAGCAGCAGTTTTTCGCCGGATTGGGTCTGCTAGGCCTAGGTCTTTGGCTGCGTCAGGCGGGGCCAAGCCTGATCCTGCAGCTGGCTTGCGGCCTTCTGGCCGTAGGCATTCTGCTGTTCGCGGGCGATGTCTACCTAGGTGCGCTCAGCGGCAATGCCCTCGGGGTCGCGCCGATGGGTGGAAGCACCATGATTTTGGCCTGGATTTTGGCCGCGATTGGCCTCTTGCGCAGCAACTCCTAAGCCTCTGGGGCGCTTCGGGGGATAGGGTTGGAGCCGGCACCCAGACTCGAACTGGGGGTGATGGATTTGCAATCCATTGCCTTACCACTTGGCTATGCCGGCCCAGCGAGGCAGTTTATGTCCGCCTGAGCGGGCTGTCTACTGCCTGGATTCGCCGTCGTATACTGCAAAGGTCGCTTTGGCGACGCTCCGCATCATGAAACGCAAGCTTTTCTGCACGATTCCTCAGAATCTGATCAAGCAACCTTTGCTGTTCACGCTGGTGAACCGCTTCAAGGTCGTTCCCAATATTCGCGGAGCTAGCGTCACAGAAACCATCGCCATCTTGAGCCTCGAGCTCGAAGGCGACGCCGCCCAGGTCGAAGAGGCCGTGCGCTACCTCAAAGATGAGGGCGTCCAGGTCGAGGATTTGGAAGAAGGCGAAGAACGCGCGCTTTAAGCTCGCCTCCTCCGCCTTGGTTTTGGTGCTCTATGGAGAGCTTTAGTCGTCGCCAGGGCCGACGATGCCGCCACCGCCTGCGGGCTCTTCTGCCACCGGAGTGGTCTTGGTGAAGGCAGCCCATGCGGCTGGGTTTTTCGACCAGGACTTATTCCACATGTTGTGCCATGCACAGACTGCGGCCTTGTTGTAGACCACGGCCTTGTTCCAAGCTTCGGAACCAGGGTCTTCGCCTTCGACTCTCTTCCAGCCATAGTTGGTGCCCTTGCCAATGTCGCTGAGCAGTTGATTCAGGGAACCGGCAATGCGGTTGCCATCGGAGCTCTCGAAGTCCGACTTCATCATGGCATTGACGATGGCAGGGAAGGCTGCGAAGGGATAATCATCGACCAAGCGACGGCCTGCGCGATTCGACATGGCGCCGGAATCTTCCAGGAACAAACCAAGGTCTTCCTGGGCTTCGGCCCAGACATCGTCACTCACACTTCCTGGCTTGCCAAGTTGCGGTACCTCATCCAAGCGGAGGATGGAAGGATCGGCGATGCCGCTGTAGGAAATGGTGCCACCGGCTTCGGGTGGGCTCCATTCCGTGACCGTGCCTTTGGCTGCAGGCTTAGGCTTTTCAGGCTCTGGCTGGCTTTCGCTGCCTTCGCCACCGGCTCCGGTTTCTGGAGTGCCGCTTTCGCCAGTATCTTCGGTGCCAGCGTTTTCGCCAGCAGGAGGATCAGGCGTGACCGGATCGGGCACCGAGCTTCCTTCGTTGCCTCCAGAGGCTGCCGGAGTGGTCCCGGCGTTCGAGTTGCCAGCTGCCGGAGTGGTTCCGGCGTTGGTGTTGGTGTCTGGAGCTTGGACCACGGTGTCGTCCTTGGGCGGGTCCTTCTTGAAGAAGACGGCCCAGGCGCTGAGTCCGCATAGGGCAAGGACGACCACGCCAGCGACGATCATCGGCGTTTTGGACTTTGGTTGGTGTAGGTCTTCCTTGAGTCGAGCAGCGCGTCCGCCGGTGGTTTCCACCTTAGGGCGACGGTTTCCGGCGGCGGGTGCAGCGGCCCGTCGTTGCGGTGCGGCAGGTTTTGCCGCTGGCGCAGGCTTTGCTGCGGGCGCGGCGGCAGCGGGTTGGGCACTGCGCTTGGCCTTGGCCTTGGCAATGATGTCTGCGGCAGAGGGCTTGGCCTCAGCGGCTGGAGCGGCGCTCTTCTGTGCTGCAGCCTTATCTTCTGCGGTGCGCTTGGCCTTAGCCTTGGCGATGATGTCCGCTGCGGAAGGTTTGGCGGCTGCTGAACTTGCGGCAGCTGGCTTCGCCGCTGGTGCAGCTGGCTTGGGTGCCGGCTTGGCTGCAGCAGGTATTGGAGCCGGCTTTGGTGCTGCTGGCTTGGCGACGGGTTTAGGCGGGGCGGGCTTGGCCACCGGTTTCACCGGCTTCACTGGTTTGGCCGGCTTAGCAACGGGCCTGACCGGGACGACCGGCTTTGCGGGCTTAGCCACCGGCTTCACCGGGACCACGGGCTTTACCGGCTTGGCCACCGGCTTAACTGGTGCCACGGGTTGCTTCGGCGTGGCCTTATCGCGATCGACAGCCTTGGCAGACTTTGGACGAGGCGCGGATTCGCGGGGCTTGCCAATCGGTTTCGCCAAAGGCTTAGCCACAGGATTCTCCGCCTTCGCCTTCTTGTCAGCAGCCTTCTTGTCTTTCTTCTCTTCCTTGGCAGCTGGCGGAGCAGGTGCCTCAGCGGCGGGAGCCGGTGTAGGAGCAGGTAGTGGTGGGATATCGACAATGCCATCGCCACAAGCTTGGCATTTGACCTGTAGGGCGGTGACCGAGTCAGGGATATCGCCGTAGCGTTGACCACATTTCGCGCAAATTCCGATGCGTCCAGACATGAAGAAGACAGGGTTGAGGCTTTGGGGAAGCGAGGGGGAAGCTCTCGCGGGCTCATCCTAGAATAAGGCTCCCGGCGCTCGTGGTGACCTCTTCCTTCCAACTCGTCAGTGATTTCGTCCCTCGTGGCGACCAACCTCAGGCAATTGATGCCCTGACGGCGGGGTTTTCCGATGGCGATGCCCGCCAAATCCTGCTTGGAGTGACCGGAAGCGGCAAAACCTTCACCGTGGCGAATATCGCCCAGCGCCTTCAGGTGCCGACTTTGGTGCTGGCGCCAAACAAAACCCTGGCCAGTCAGCTGTTTCAGGAGTTCCGCGAGCTCTTCCCTGACAACGCGGTCAGCTATTTCGTTTCCTACTACGACTATTACCAGCCCGAGGCTTATTTACCGTCTTCCGATACCTATATCGAGAAAGATGCGCGGATTAACGAGCAAATCGATCGCCTGCGCAATAACGCCACTGCCAACTTGCTGACCCGGCGCGATGTCATCGTGGTGGCATCGGTGTCGTGTATCTACGGTCTGGGTGACCCCGAAACCTACCGGGATCTGGCGCTCAAGTTAGCGCTCGATACCGATGCCAAGCGCGAAGACCTTGTCCGAGGTTTGGTGCGCACCCAACACCAACGCGCCGAGGTCGATTTTCGCCCGGGCACCTTCCGCCTTCGTGGTCCTGCGGTCGAGGTATGGCCAATTTATGAACAAGACCGCATGTTGCGGATTGAACTGTCCGCGGGTCGGGTCGACGCCCTGTTGTGGATTGATCCATTGACCGGAGAGATTCTCGACGAAGCAGAAGACATCGCGATTTATCCGGTGGGGCATTATGTACAGCCGGAGGATCGGATTCCAGGCGCCATGGTGGCGATTAAGCAAGAGATGGAGCAGCAGGTTCGAGGCATGCGCAAGGCTGGAAAGGAAGTCGAGGCCGAACGCTTGGAGCGGCGCGTGTTATCGGATTTAGAAGACTTGGAAGAACTGGGCTATTGCAGCGGCATTGAAAATTACTCGCGGCACTTTGAGGGCCGCGCCGAGGGACAACCTCCTTTCACGTTGCTGCATTACTTCCCCAAGGACTTTCTCTGTGTGTTGGATGAGAGTCATGTCACTTTGCCGCAGGTGTATGGCATGGTGCGTAGCGACCGCGCGCGCAAGGCCAATTTGGTCGACTATGGTTTCCGTTTGCCGTCTGCGATTGACAATCGCCCTTTGGCGGAAAAAGAGTTCGAGTCCTTGATGGGCCGTGTGCTTTATGTCTCGGCCACTCCTGCGTATCGGGAAAAGGGTTTGGCGGGGGACAAGGTGGTGGAGCAGATCGTGCGCCCAACAGGCTTGCTCGATCCCATCTGTGAAGTGCGGCCTGCGAAGACGCAGGTGGAAGATGCTCTCGCCAGTGTTCGCCCGGTGATTGATGGGAGCGAGCGAGTTCTGGTCACTACGCTGACCAAGCGTAGCGCAGAAGACCTCACCGAGTTTTTGCAGGAGAGTGGCATTCGCGCCCGTTATCTGCACTCGGATATCGACACGATGGAGCGTTCCGAGTTATTGCGCGACTTGCGCCTGGGCGTGTTTGATGTTTTAGTGGGCATCAACCTGTTGCGCGAAGGCCTGGATTTACCGGAGGTGGCGTTGGTCCTGATTCTCGATGCCGACCGCGAGGGTTTCCTGCGTTCTACAACCTCATTGATCCAAACTTGCGGCCGTGCCGCGCGCAATGCACATGGTCGTGTGATTTTGTATGGCGATAAGGTCACCGCCTCGATGCAGGCTGCCATGGATGAAGCCACACGGCGCCGCAAGAAGCAAGAGGCCTACAACCAGGAACATGGCATCGTGCCGAAAACGGTACGCAAGAAAGTGGTGGATTCGCTTTCCGGCATTCTTGGCCGCGAAGACGATCACCCACCAGCCGATGGCGAGGAACATCCAATCATGGGAGCTGCCGAATTGGAGGCACGACTTGGCGCCTTACGTCAAGAAATGTTGTCTGCGGCGTCTTCCTTGGATTTTGAAAAAGCAATTCGCCTGCGAGATGAATTCCGACGCCTCGAGGCGGTGCAGTTAGAGCTGGGCGGATGAGTTCAGTCGAACTCTTTCTCAAACAGCTGAGTGCGGCGCCGCATCGGCCTGGCGTGTATCTCTTCCGCGACGACAAAGAGAAGATCTTATACGTCGGCAAAGCGCGGAATTTGCATCATCGTGTTCAGGTCTACCGTCGCGAAGGCGCCGACGGCCGTGCGCGCTTGGCCGAACTGTTGTCCATGGCGCGTCAAGCGGAGTTTCGAGTCACCGATAGCGAGAAGGAAGCCATTCTGTTGGAGGATCGCCTGGTCAAGCTGCACCAGCCGCCGCTGAATGTTCTTCTCAAAGACGACAAGTCTTTCCTCTATGTCTACCTGGACACCACCCACGCCTTCCCCCGACTGGGATTAGCGCGCAAGCGAAGTCATCGAGGGCGCTTTTTCGGTCCTTACCCTAGTGCGGGTGCAGCACGGCGTGCGAAACGCCTATTGCAAGGGGCATTTCAGTTGCGAGACTGCACCGACCACACCTTGGCCAATCGTTCTCGAGCTTGCCTCAAGCAGGGATTGGGGCTGTGTTCCGCTCCCTGCGTGCAGGAAATCACGGAACAGCACTATGCCGAAGCGGTGAAGGGTGCCAAGGAGGTGCTTGGCGGTAAGGTTCAAGAGCGACTTCGTGCTGAGCAAGCCCACATGAAGGAAGCCAGCCAGGTCATGGACTATGAAATTGCCCTGCGCGCTCGAGATCGGATACGTGCGCTCGAGGCCTTGGCCGAACCACAGAAGGTGCGGTTGGAGAAGGGCCGCGACTTTGATGTGCTTGGGGTCGATGAGCGTGGTTTCTTTGCGCTGTTGCAGTATCGCGATGGGGAATGGATCAGTACTCGACGTGGCCATTTGCCACATCACGAAGACCAAGAGCACGCGGTGTCGCAACTATTGGTGGCGCTTTATGCCGGTGCCGACGTCGAGATGGTGCCGGAGATTCTCTTGCCCTTGATGCCGCAAGACCAAGAAGCCCAGGAAGAATGGCTCGGGCAAAAGGCTGGCTTCCGCGTGCATCTGTTTGCTCCGGCGCGCGGAGAAAAGCGAGCGCTGGTGCGCATGGCAGAAAGCAATGCGCGGGCGCAAAGCGGCGCCAAGAGCGGCAAAGGCTGGCCCCAGGTTTCCAAACGGCTGAGTGAGCTCATCCACATTCCGACTCCAGCGGTGGTGGACTGCATCGACGTCAGCCATTTGCAGGGGCATGAGCGGGTGGCGTCGAAGGTGCGCTTCGTCGAGGGTAAAGCGCAGCCCGCGAGCTATCGCCGCTATTTGGTCGGAGATGGCCAGGGCAACGATGACTTTGCTGCCATGCGCGAGGTCGTGGCGCGGGTTCTGGCTCGTGGCGCAGAAGAGGGTCTTCCAGATTTGCTGGTCCTGGACGGCGGTGCTGGTCAGTTGTCTTCTGGTTTGCAGAGTTTGCAAGAAAGCGACATGAGCTTAGCGATGGTGGGCTTGGCGAAGGCACGTCAAGGGCGAGGTGCTCTCCAGGCTGAAGAGCGTTTGTACTTGCCCGAGCGCGAGCACCCTCTAATTCTGGAGAAGGGAACACCAGTCCGTTTGTTCTTGGAAAAACTGCGCGATGAAGCACACCGTTTCGCCATCGGCTACCATCGCCGACGCCGTGAGAACTTGCGTTTAGTTCTCGAGCAAGTGCCTGGGATTGGCCCCAAGAAGCGCATGATGTTGTTGGATCATTGCGCAGGCGATCTTGGTCGCCTCCGGGACGCTGCGCAAGAGGAATTGCTCGCTTTAGCTGGGATTGACGCCGACTTGATCGATGCCTTGCAGCGTCATCTACGCCGCGTCTTGCCTTAACCAACTCCGCATCAGCCGCGTGGATGATGCAAGCGATGCAAAGCCTGCAACTGTTCCACCTCGACATGGGTGTAGCGCTCGGTGGTGCGTAAATCCGCGTGACCTAAGAATTCCTGGACGCTGCGTAAATCACCACCGCCCAACAAGAGATGGGTGGCACAGCTATGGCGCAAGGTATGCGGGTGTAACTCCCCAGAAATGCCTACCGTCTCGGCATGTTGGCGCACCACCCGAAAGGCGCGATGGCGATCGAGTGCGCGACCGCTCTTCGACAACAACACCGTCTTTGCCTCAGGCAGCCGGCCCGGCCTTCCTTCGGCCAGCCATTGTTCCACGCGAATGCGTGCTTCCCCGCCAAAGGGCACCAAGCGTTCCTTGTCGCCCTTGCCAAGGACTTGGAGAAAACCAGCCTCTCCCTCACCACCTGGTGAGCGCAAACGTAAATCCTCCAGGCGCAACTGAATGGCCTCGCTGACCCGTAATCCGCCTCCGTAGAGGAGGGCAAGGAGGGCGCGGTCGCGCAAGCCAATCCAGGTGGAGGGGTCCGGCGCGTCGAGCAAAGCCAGGGCTTCGTCCGGGTGGAGGACGTCGGGCAGGCGCTTCCACAAATGAACCTTGGTCGCAAATCGGGTGGGATCCGGACCCTGCAATTCACCCTCGGCGCGCAGCCAGCGGAAGATCCCACGCAGGCTAGAAAGGAGCCGAATTTGCGAGGTGGGGGCCAGTCCTTGGTGCCGGGTATCGGCCAGAAGTGCCGTCAAATCCTCGGCTTGCACCGTTTTCCAGGACTCACGCCCAAGCCCTTGGAAAAAGGCACCGGCGCGTTCTAAATCCCTTCGATACGCCTCTCGACTATGCTCCGCGAGGCCGGCCTCGGCGAGCAAGGCCGCGAGGTAAGTGCGCAGCGGCAGGCGCCACGAGCTGGGCAGGGTTTGACCGTCTCCTTGCGGCATCTCTAGAATCTCAAACCCCGGTATGGGGTCCCTCCACGATAGCGCCATGGCTCGTCTGACCAAAGCCCAGCAAAAGAAATATCAACCCATTCTGCTCCGAATCCTGCGCAATCTCGGCGTGAAGTTGGAGCGAATGGAGGAAGCCGTCCTGCAAGCGCAGACTGACGGCGGGGGTGATGATGGAGAAGACCTCGGCGCGGAAGGCTATTCCCGTGACTTTCAACTAGGTCTGATTGAAAACGAAGATGTGATGCTTCGTTCCGTTCGCGCTGCTTTGCAGCGTATCGAAATGGGCACCTTCGGTAGCTGTGATGGCTGCGAGGAACTCATTCCGCCGCGTCGTCTTGAAGTCGTGCCATACTCCCGCTTCTGTATCGAGTGCAAGCAGCAGGCGGAAAATGCCGGGGACTGAAACCAGTTCGCCAGCTCCTCAAGGAGCCTCCGACTACAAGCCCACATGGCGTCGTCCCTACTTATGGGGATTTGTCTTGGTGCTGATTGCCATCGACTTGTGGTCGAAGCAAGCCGTTTTTGCCGAAGTCGGATTGGGTGCCCCAGCTGAGCCAATTGCAGGGAATTGGTTGTCCTTTTATTGCATCCTGAACTCAGGCGGTATTTGGGGGCTGGGCAATGATGGCAGCGTCACCGGGTTGCTAACGATTGTGCGATTGATTGCGGTGGGCGTCTTGCTGCTGTTCATTCGCAACCAAGAGCGCGAAAACAAGGCTGGCTTGTTCACCTTGTCCTTGTTGCTGGCCGGTGCGGTCGGCAATCTTTATGACAACCTTTCGGCGTGGCTTCCCTGGGAAGGAAATGGCCATGTGCGCGACTTCGTCATGGTTTATTTCGACGCTCCCGGTTGGTGGCCGTGGCAAGACCACTGGCCTCTGGATCCCTTTCCGATCTTCAATTTTGCCGACGCCTGCATTTCTGTCGGCTTCCTGATGCTGATCTTCGGTCTTGCGCATCTGCGCCTGCACCCGCGCGGCTAAACTCTGCGCATGCTGCAGACGCGTGTCGGCGCACTTGAGTTGGCTTCGCCACTCCTCACGGCTTCAGGAACCTTTGGTCATGATCCGGCGGCTTTGCGCTTCCTCAAGACAGAGGACCTTGGCGCACTGGTGCTGAAGACCGTGACTCCTGAACCCCGCCACGGCAATCCCGCGCCGCGCATGGCCGAGTTCACTGGGGGAGTGCTCAATGCCATTGGCCTCGAAAACAAAGGCTTGGCCTACTGGCGCGATCATGTCGCCCCGGATTTGGCCACCCTCCCGGTTCCTGTTGTCGCAAATGCAGGCGGCCATTCCGTGGCCGATTATGTCGCCATGACCGAGGCTTTCGATGCCATGACTGGCGTCGCCGCAATCGAGCTCAACCTCAGCTGCCCTAATGTGGCCGACGGGATCCAGTTCTCCACCGAAGTCGCTGCCCTAGAGGAAGTGGTGGCAGCCTGCCGCAAGGTTACCCCGAAGCCTATGTGGGTCAAGTTGTCGCCCAATGTGGCCTCGATCGTGCCCTTCGCCAAAGCGGCAGAGTCCGCAGGCGCCGATGCTCTGACCGTGTGCAACACCCTAATCGGGCTTTTGGTGGATTGGAAAAGCCAAAAACCGATGATTGCCAATGGCACGGGCGGCATGTCCGGCCCCGCGGTGAAGCCGCTCGCCTTGCGCATGGTTTGGGATAGTTCCCGCGCCGTTTCGATTCCGGTCGTGGCCAGTGGTGGGGCTTCCACAGCCGCCGATGTCCTCGAATTTGTGGTCGCCGGAGCCACCGCCGTCCAGATTGGCACCGCCTCATTTCGGCGTCCGGATGCCATCTCGGCGATTGCTCTCGAGTTAAGAGAGCTTTTGACCGAGAATTCCACCAGCCTAGAGGAGCTTCGGGCTTCGCTCCGCTGGCCGCATCCCGTATCCTGTTAGGCCCGCCGTTGCTGCGCCACCCGGCGCGGGGCGACGTACGTAGGCAAGAACATGGTCGACATCGACGCGATTACTGACTCGCTCAAAGGACTCGGAGAGGGTCTAGGACGAGGTCTGAACAAACTCTTTGGCTCAGCCAACAACCGCGTGGTCAAAAAAATGGCCCCGCTGGTGGAAAAGGTCAATGCCAAGGAGTCCTGGGCCGAAGGCCTAGATGAAGCTGCGATTCATGCGCAGACAGAAGTCTGGCGCGAAGAAGTCGCTGCCGGTCGTGACCTCGACGAGATTCTGCCCGAGGCCTTCGCCATCGTCCGGGTCGCTGCCCAGCGCACCCTCGGCATGCGGCACTACGACGTGCAGCTGATTGGCGGCATGGTGCTGCATGATGGATCGATTGCAGAAATGGCCACGGGTGAAGGTAAGACCATGATGGCCACCTTGGCCGCTTACCTGAATGCCTTGAAGGGAAAGGTCTTCGTGGTCACGGTCAACGACTACCTGGCTCGACGAGATGCAGCCTGGATGGCGCCGGTATATGAATACCTCGGCCTGAAAGTGGGCTCGATCCAATCGAGTATGACTCCGGCCGAACGTCACCCGATTTATGCCGGGGACATCATCTACGCCACCAACAATGAACTTGGCTTCGATTACCTGCGCGACAACATGAAGTCGCGAGTCGAAGATCAAGTCCAGCACAGTCTGGATTTCGCCATCATTGACGAAGTCGACTCGATCTTGATTGACGAAGCGCGTACTCCGCTGATCATTAGTGGTCCGGCGACGGGCAATGCAGAGAAGTACGCCCACGGCATGAAGGTCGCGCGCAAGTTGCGCGAGGAAGAGCATTTCGAGGCCAAGGAAAAGGAGAAGTCCGCCATCCTCACCGAGGACGGCATTGTCGAAGCGCAAAAGCTTCTAGATATCGATGACTTCTACTCCGGCGCCGAAAACATGGAGTGGCCGCACATCTTGGAGCAGTGTTTGCGCGCATTGCACCTCTACAAAGACGAGGTCGACTATGTGGTCAAAGATGGCAGCATTGTCATCGTCGACGAGTTCACGGGCCGCCTCATGGAGGGGCGCCGCTGGTCTGACGGTCTGCACCAGGCCGTGGAATCCAAAGAAGGATTGCGTCCGAAGGCGGAAAACCAAACTCTGGCCACGATTACCTTCCAGAACTACTTCCGCATTTACGGCAAGCTCTCCGGCATGACCGGAACGGCGCTGACCGAGGCGGGGGAATTCGCCAAGATCTACGACCTCGACACCATCGCGATTCCGACCAATCGTCCGATCGCACGTGATGACAATGCCGATGTGGTGTTCCTCAAAATGGAGGACAAGTGGAAGGCCATCGCCACCGAAATCGGCGAAGCCCAGGAACGCGGCCAGCCTGTCTTGGTCGGTACCACCAGCATTGAGAACTCGGAGCTACTGTCCGGCATTCTCAATCGCCGTGGCATCAAGCACCATGTGCTCAACGCCAAGCAGCACGAGCGCGAAGCAGACATCGTGGCCCAAGCGGGTCGCAAGGGCGCGGTCACCGTGGCCACCAACATGGCCGGTCGTGGTACCGACATTGTGCTTGGCGGCAACCTCGAAGCCATGTTGCTTGCCGAATGCGAGCGCCGCAAGCTTACCGCCGACAACCCAGAAGACGCCGAGGCGATTGCCGCCATCCGCGCTGATTTGGAGCCAGTCCTCGCCGAGGAGAAGCAGATCGTGCTCGAGGCAGGTGGACTGTATGTCCTTGGTACCGAGCGCCACGAGTCGCGCCGTATCGATAACCAGCTGCGCGGTCGTTCCGGTCGCCAAGGTGACCCAGGCCGTTCGGTCTTCTTCCTGTCCCTAGATGACCCGCTGATGCGGCGCTTCTACAAGGATTGGGTGAAGAACTTCCTGTCGCGCGCAGGCATGGGCGACGGCGAGCCGGTCGAATCCAAGATGGTTTCGAACGCCATCAAGAAAGCGCAGAAGAAGGTCGAGGATTACCACTTCGAAATCCGCAAGAACCTGCTTGAATATGACGAGGTCATGAACGAGCAGCGCAAGATGATTTACGGTCAGCGTCAAGATGCTCTTGCTGGGGAAGATCTCAGCGACCGCATCGAAGCCATGGCCGAAGAAGTCATTGAGCAAGCCGTCACCACCTTTGGGGGCGATGGTCGCGATGTGCCACCAGATTGGGATGCTCTGCACCTATGGGCCGAACGCAAATGGCAGTTCGAAGGTAGCGTGGAAGATTTGGAGCAAGTGGGGATCGTCAATATTGGCGGCTACTTCTTCGGTGATTTCCAGACCCGCTACGCCAAGCGTGTGGAAGACTTCACGCCTGAGCGCATGCGCATGCTGGAACGTTTCCTCATGCTCAATGCCATCGATAACAAGTGGAAAGAGCATCTGTACACCATGGATGCCCTGCGTTCTGGAATCGGTTTGCGCGGTTATGCCCAGGTGGATCCAAAGAACGAATACAAGCGAGAAGGCTTGGAGCGTTTCGAGGAACTATTGCTGAGTGTCGCCGATGAAGTGACAACCTACATCTTGCGCGTCGAGATTCGCAACGAAGATGAATCGCAGCTCGGCAGTGCTTACGAAGGTCAAAATGCCAGCCACCCCAGCTTTGGTGGACAGCCTTCCCAAGCGCGGCCTCAAGCGCCACGTCGCCAAATCGCGGTCGGTTACAACCGCCCGAAACAGGCTCCCGCAAAAGCGCCAGCCGGCCAAGCGCAAGCCACGGCCGAAATGGAGCAGGCGAGTCAGCCCAACGCAGCTTCGGCGCCAGCCGCCAAGCCTCGTGTGGCACGGAATGCACCTTGCCCCTGCGGCTCCGGCAAGAAGTACAAGCAGTGCCACGGCAAAGACTAGTCTTCGTCCACTCAACTAAGCGTTCATGAGCAGGCGTTGGACCGCGCTGGTGGTCTATGACCTACTGCTGTTTCTAGTAGGTCTCTTGCTCCTGCCATGGGTGGCCTGGAAGTGGGTGAGTTCCGCGTCCTTTCGCCAGCGCTTGCCGATTCGTTTGGGTTTTGCGCCCACCTTGCCTAATCACCCCAAGCGCATTCTCCTCCACGGCGTTTCCGTGGGCGAGGTCAAGGCGCTCAAGCCCTTGTTGCATGAGTTAGGCAAGCGCTATCCCGATCATGAACGGGTGATTTCTTCCAGTACGCCGACTGGCCTAGCCTTCGCCAAGCGACTTTATCCCGAGGCAACCGTGTTGGCCTATCCATTGGATTTGGTCAGCGCCTGTTCGCGCTTCTTGGACCGGGTGCAGCCCAATTTGGTGATCCTTGCCGAGTTGGAAATTTGGCCCAACTTCCTACGTCA
>Ga0316208_1001959_pt1 | contig 17902 bp, 13 predicted proteins | sample 3monopyrite_MG_FD_204944 | JGI IMG/M metagenome (GOLD analysis project Ga0316208, IMG submission 204944) | Microbial mat bacterial communities from mineral coupon in-situ incubated in ocean water Damariscotta River, Maine, United States -... | ecosystem: Environmental > Aquatic > Marine >...
TTATTGTTCTCTGCATAGCGATTTACTAGATTGACAGAACTCAATATTGTAGCCAACGGAGTCCGGAATTCATGCGAAGCCATTGATACAAAACGAGATTTCATCTCATTCAATTCACGCTCTTTATTTAGCGCATGAATCATGTCTTTCTCTGCTTGTTTTTGTTCCGTAATGTTCTTTTCTACCAGCAACAAACGGTCAATGCCTTCTTCCTCATCATAAAGTGGAACCGCACTCATTATATAGGTATGCCCTTTTGAAACAATCTCGAATGATCGCGGAATTCCTTTTAGAACTTTTGAAAGTTCAGAATGAACATCCTTTCGAAATTCTTCAGGAAGCAATGAAATGTAATGCAGGCCGATAACTTTCTCTCTGTCAATTCCGCTTTTGGCGAATTCCGTTCCGTCTGCAAAGACGTACTTAAATTCGTTATCAAGCACGTTAATCGTTCCGTCCGGAAAATTTTGAGCAATTAGCGTGTACAAATGCTGGCTTTCTTCAAGCGCCTTTACTGCTGCATCGAGCTCTTCAGTTCTATGTGCCACGCCTTCTTCCAACTCTTTATTGATTCGCAAAATCTTGTTCTCCGCCTTCTTTCTAGTGGTGATGTCTGAAATAAGTGCCACTACATGGAATTCACCATTTGACTCGGCATGGTTAAGCGAAATTTCAACCGGAATAAGTTTGCCTGAACCCGTTTGGGCTTTTAAGTCAAGCCCAGCCCCCATGGACCTACGCTGTGGTTTTTTTACATATTGATCTCGGTGCTGTTGATGAATTTTTCGCAGTGCATCAGGTAAAAGGTCGTCAACATTCATGCCCACTAGCGTATCCATAGGATATTCGAAAAGCTCAACAGCAGCTGGGTTTGCCTGTATAATTTTTCCGCTTCTGTTGGCCACAAGCATGGCTTCCGTCACAATTTCATAAACTAACTTATAAATATCGTGCTCTGTCATATTTGGTTTAGTGCGAGTTCTTGCTGTATCAACTCTTCAAACTTCGGTATTGGGTTGCTACTTACAATGGTTTTTCGAAGTTTTATTTGTGAATTTCTCGCAATTGGCTACGAAGTTGTTTAAAGTCCTCTAGTGAAAAATGAAAATGAATTATTTTTTTGGAGGACGAGGCATTTTTGAGAAGCATAGCCAAAGCTACGGTTGGAAAAAACAACGGCCTGTGCTGAGCCTGTCGAAGTAAAGTAATCCGAAAAAATAATTCATTTTTAACTCGCTGAGGGGACTTTAAACGACTTCTATTGTAAGCAAGTAATTGAGGCATCTAAACAGTCTGTTTTAATTTTCCCGTCCTCTTAACCTGAGTTCGGCCTAAGAATTTGCAGATCGAAAAGCGTCAGTTCGAGACTCCATTTAAAACGTTAAAAAACGGAAGTATTGACCTAAATCTGATAGAGAGACCTCCGAGGTTTTTAAAACCTAGGAGGTCTGGCAGCAATAAAGTTGATTCCGTCAATGATAGAGAGGAACGACCGAAGCAATCTCCATCCAACAGGGCGAACCCCTTAACTTAATGACATTGTACGCGCAGCTGTGGTAGCCCCCAAACAAAAAAGCCTCTCCGAAAATCCGAAGAGGCTTTTGTAATAAATCAGTAATGAATTGGCTTACATCATGCCACCCATGCCGCCCATGCCTCCTGGAGGCATACCGGCCATGGCACCACCACCTTCTTCTGGCTCATCTGCCAAAACGCATTCTGTAGTAAGCAACATGCCTGCAATGGACGCAGCGTTTTCAAGTGCTACACGAGTAACCTTTGTTGGGTCAATAACCCCTGCTTTGTACAAGTTCTCGTACACATCGGTTCGGGCATTGTAACCGAAGTCGCCTTTTCCTTCTTTCACTTTCTGAACCACGATGCTTCCTTCCAAACCTGCGTTTGCAACGATTTGACGCAATGGCTCTTCAATAGAACGTAGAACGATGTCGATACCTGTTTTCTCATCAGCATTTACTGGCTTAATTTTGCCAATTGCAGCGATAGTTCTTAGGTAAGCAACGCCTCCACCAGGAACGATTCCTTCCTCAACAGCAGCACGAGTTGCATTAAGCGCATCATCCACACGATCTTTCTTCTCTTTCATCTCAACTTCTGTTGCAGCACCTACGTAAAGTACAGCTACACCGCCAGCCAATTTGGCCAAACGCTCTTGAAGTTTCTCCTTGTCGTAATCAGAAGTAGTTGACTCAATTTGAGCTTTGATTTGGTTAACACGTGCCTTGATAGCAGCAGCTTCTCCACCACCATTTACAACTGTTGTGTTGTCCTTATCGATAACGATTTTCTCGGCTGTTCCAAGGTCTTCCAACGTTGCATCTTCCAACTTCAAACCTTTCTCCTCGCTAATAACTGTTCCGCCAGTAAGAATGGCGATGTCTTCCAACATGGCTTTTCTTCTATCGCCAAAACCTGGTGCTTTTACAGCAGCAATTTTCAGTGATCCTCTAATCTTGTTCACTACCAACGTGGCTAATGCTTCACCTTCAACCTCCTCGCAGATAATCAACAATGGTTTTCCGCTTTGTGCAGCTTTCTCCAACACAGGAAGCATATCCTTCATGTTGCTGATTTTCTTATCGTGGATAAGGATGTAAGGGTTCTCAAGAACCGCTTCCATTTTCTCAGCATCTGTTACGAAATATGGAGATTGGTAACCTCTGTCGAACTGCATTCCTTCCACAACTTCAACAGTTGTTTCGGTTCCTTTTGCTTCTTCAACGGTGATCACACCTTCTTTACCAACCTTGGCCATTGCCTCGGCAATCAATTTCCCGATAGTAAAATCGCTGTTTGCAGAGATTGAAGCTACTTGCTCAATCATAGCGCTGTCGTTACCAACCGATTTTGAAATCTTGTGAAGCTCTCCAACAACGGCTTCAACCGCTTTATCGATTCCTCTTTTCAAATCCATTGGATTTGCACCAGCCGCAACATTCTTCAAACCTGTTGTAACGATTGCTTGAGCAAGAACCGTAGCTGTTGTTGTTCCGTCACCGGCAACATCATTGGTTTTAGAAGCAACTTCCTTCACCATTTGTGCACCCATATTCTCAATCGGGTCTTTCAACTCAATTTCCTTGGCTACCGTAACACCATCTTTGGTTACCTGTGGCGCTCCGAATTTCTTGTCAATAATTACGTTTCGACCTTTTGGCCCTAACGTCACTTTTACTGCATTTGCAAGGGCATCAACCCCTCTTTTCAATCCGTCTCTAGCTTCTAGATCGAACTCAATTTGCTTTGCCATTTTGTTTTAAATTTTTTTTGTTTGGTGATTAAACGATTGCGAAAATGTCTGATTCTCGCATGATTAGAACGTCTGTTCCGTCAACATTTATCTCGGTTCCAGAATACTTGCCGTAAAGCACCGTATCTCCAACCTTAACGGTCATTGGTTCATCAGGCTTGCCCGTTCCAACAGCCACAACTTTTCCTTTCTGTGGCTTTTCCTTTGCCGTGTCTGGAATGTAGATTCCTGAAGCTGTCTTTTCTTCAGCCGCTGCTGCTTCCACAACTACTCTATCGGCTAGTGGTTTGATGTTCATATTTATTGAATTATTAGTGAATGTTCGTTTGATGATTGCCCCTTGTCACAATTTGTGCCATCAGCTAAATGCAGACAATAGGGCTGAAATGATGGCGCAGGGGCAAAAAAAATGTCAGAATGAATGACATCCTGACATTTAAAAGTCTTTTAGATTCGGATTATTCTCCGATAGGAGCTTCCGAATTGTCTTGTGCTGGCAAAGCAGCGTTGTCGATTTGTTCTTGAATAGCAGATTCTTCTTGAACCACCTCTTCTCTATCGATGAAGAAGTTAGAACCTAAGGTTAAGACCATCAAAGCAATGGTCAGATACCAAGTTGCTTTCTCAAGGAAATCGCCTGTACGCTTTACGCCAATAATTTGGTTTGAAGAAGAAAAATCGGAAGCTAAACCTCCACCTTTACTGTTCTGAACCATCACAACACCAACTAAAAGAAGGCAAACAACAATGATTAATATGATAATGAGTGTGTACATTTTATTCTGAATTCAGTTTTTCGTTTATCTCTTTTAAACGGGCGGCAAAGTAAACGCTTTTCTCTGGATATTTCAAGCCAAGTGCTTCATAGGCTTGCGAGGCCAATTCGTACTTTTCTTGCTGCACATAAATCTTGGCCAATGTTTCCGAAACAACGGTAAAATCTTCCTCCAAACTTTTGGCTCCCGCTTTCTGCGAATTAAAGAACTCTGCGCGTTTTTTTGGACGTTCCTTTTGTTGTGAGAGAAAGTGGTCTACAAGTTCAATATTGCTGCGCGATGGTTGCGATTTAGACTTTTTCGGCCTTTCAGGCTCTGGTGTTTCTAAATCTGTTTTTCCTGATTCAGTGTATTCCAACCATTCGTTGAAGCTCAGCTCTTCGGGTTCTAGCGTTTCCTCGTCTTGCGCAACTTCTTTAATAGGAAGTTCGGGCAACTCAGCCGTTTCTAATTGGTAAACAATCGGCTCAGGAATTAGGTCATACAGCGATTCATGTTCAATTTCAACTGGTTCTGATTCGGAAGCCGTTTCAATTGGGGCTTTTTCTGGCTGAACTTCTTCAACTACTTGAGCAACCTTTAACTCGCTTTTCCTCTTATCATTCAGATAATCATGAAACAGTTTTCTGTCTGGAGCCATTATGGCTGCCAGTTGTAATTGGTTGAGTTGATCTATGTGATTCTCAACTTTCAAGTTCTTGGCCAGCAGCATCTGTGCCATTTCGAAATATGGATAGCGCTTAATCACTTCCCGTAATTGTGGGGTGCTTGCCGTATCCATCGCAGATGGATTTTCTAACCAGTTATAGAATTGGTCTTGTGTCATTACCAATTCACCACAGCTTCATTGAAAATATCGAGGATTAGCTGTTCGTTAATCTCATCAATCAAGCTTTGCTCCACATCGATAAGGTTTTGGCTAGCATCAAAATCCGCAAATCGAGAAAAGTTCTTTTCAAAGCTTTTCGCTTCATCTTTTGTGTCGGTATAGGTCACATTTACGTTGATGGTTAATCGGTTTTGGGCTGCTGTTTCGTTTCCTTGAATAGCAACTGGCCGAGTCTGATAACTAGAAATGTAGCCTTCAAATTGGATATCTCCATTCTTGGTTAGAAGATCCAAATTGGTACGATTCACGAACAAATCGCGCAACGCTTCGGTAAAAGTCTGCGGCACACTGGCGGGCGCTAAAGGCGCGTAAGAAGGAAAAAAATCGATGCTTACAGACTTTACTTCTGGTGAAATGCTGGCGCCTGTGAAGGAATATACTCCGCAGCCGCTGAGCGTTGAAAAAAGAAAAAAGGAGAAAAAGAGAAAACGTAGGCTTCCCAACGTCATTGCGAGGGAGGTACGACCGTGGCAATCTGTATGATAGAGAGAGATTGCTTCCCCGATGAATCGGGACAGGCTGTTCCTCGCAATGACGTGCTGCGTTTCAAGCCTCCCATTTCGGATTTCATATTTCGGATTTCGGATTTTCATTTACCCAAGATTGTACTCCTTAATCTTCCTGTAAAGTGTTCGTTCGGAAATACCAAGTTCTTGTGAAGCTGCTTTTCGTTTACCGCGGTTTTTCTCCAACGCTTTCTTTATCAGCTCTATTTCACGATCGGCAAGCGAAAGTGATTCTTCTACTTCTTCGTGCTCTTCATACGGCTGATTGCCTGCGCGATGCACCTGCACTTCATGCACACTTTTTCCGAAATCGGAAGCCCCTGCAGGAGCCACATCTTGATGCAATCTTCGGATGGTTGATGCATGATCCTCTCTCAAATCATCTTCTTTTTGACCAGAAACCACATCCAATACCAACTTTTTCAAGTCGTTAATGTCACGCTTCATATCAAACAAAACTTTGTACATCAACTCTCGTTCCGAGAAGTCTGTGCGCTCATCTCCTCCACCAGATGGGCTAGATGCAGTTCGTACAGCAGGTAGGTTGCTTTTTCCGTGGTCAGGAAGGTAATTACGCAGCACATCTGCATCAATATCTCTCGACTTCTCAATAATGGAAATCTGCTCGGTGATGTTCCTAAGTTGACGGATGTTTCCTGGCCAGCGGTAGTTCATTAGTGCCACCCGAGCATCCTCTGTCAGTCGCACGTTTGGCATTCGGTACTTCTCGGCAAAGTCTCCCGCAAACTTTCTGAACAGAAGCGGAATATCATCTTGCCTATCTCGCAACGAAGGAACGACAATCGGCACCGTATTCAGTCTATAATACAAGTCTTCGCGGAACCGCCCTTTGCTGATGGCTTCTGGAATATTGACGTTGGTTGCCGCTACAATCCGAACATTGGTTTTTAACGATTTAGACGAACCAACTTTAATGAACTCGCCTGTTTCAAGCACACGCAACAAACGAACCTGTGTTGACATAGGAAGCTCCGCAACCTCATCTAGAAAGATTGTTCCTCCATCGGCTACTTCGAAGTACCCTTTCCGGGCTTCGTGCGCTCCTGTAAACGAGCCTTTTTCGTGACCGAAAAGCTCAGAATCAATTGTGCCTTCCGGAATGGCACCACAGTTAACCGCGATGTAAGAACCGTGCTTGCGAGAACCCATCTGGTGGATAATCTGAGGCAAAACCTCCTTTCCCGTTCCGCTTTCTCCTGTTACGAGAACCGAAATATCTGTGGGTGCCACTTGCATGGCCGTGTTGATGGCATGATTGAGCAACGGTGAATGCCCGATAATGCCGAAACGCTGTTTTATCTGATCAACTGTCATTTTTCTCTTTCTACAAGACCTACTAGGTTTTGAAAACCTCGTAGGTCTTAGATTTTGCCTTCCGCTTTCATCTGCTCGTATTCTTCTACTGTTAGTTCCACAACTTTCCCGTCAATCATGGTAACAAGATTTTGCCCTAAACGTCTCTTTTCAATCAACAATCGACTTGCTGCAAGTTTTAATCCTTCTAAAATTTGCTTCTTGCTTTCACTCATTTTAGTTGTATCATTTTTCATCACAAAAAGATTTTAGTTTGTTCCATTTCTGATTATTCAAAACCACTATCGGAGCTCCATTCGTTGCTTCCGCAACAACTTCAAGATCGGTATTGGTGTTTTCAACAATCATTACTTCATTGCAAATCTCCAAATAGATATTCAGCAAATTTTGAATTCCTCTTTGATATCGTCTTCTAATCACATCTTCAGGAATGTGATGTCCGCCTTCTTGAACTCGTTTGGCAACACGTTCAATCGCCAATTCTTCACTTGGAAGCCAAAAGAAAACCAACGTAACGCTATAACCCATTTCTTGTGCTTTCAGCACTTTACCGCGATAGCTTTTGGTGGCAAGCTTGGTCTCAAATGCAAAATCTACTTTCGATTCCATCAATTCATCAATACGGTTCAGCATTATGCGACCTGCATCAAAAGCTACTTTCTCAGGTTTGAATGGAGAGATTCCTTTGGCAATTCCATCGGCATTCACAAACTCATTGCAGCCGAGAATCTCTGGCAATAGCGTCATGGAGGCGGTGGTTTTCCCCGCTCCATTGCAACCTGCTATTATGTAGAGATTCGGATTCAACTGAGAGTCGACTGTCATTTTTCTCTTGCTAAACCTGTTAGGTTTTCAAAACCTAACAGGTTTCATTCACGGCATTCCCCAAAAGCGTGGCCGATGTGCAATCGTTTACCACCACATTCACATAATCTCCTTTCTTGTAATTCTCTTTCGGGAATACAACCACCTTGTTTTGTGGATTTCTTCCCTGAAGCATCTCATCCGATTTCTTGGACGTCCCTTCCACTAACACCTGGAACGTTTTTCCTAAATCTTTCTTATTGCTGATATGCGAACTCTTCGCCTGAACCACAATAACCTCCGCTAATCGTCTTTGTTTAATTTCTTCTGGAATATCATCCTCCATTTTTTTGGCCGCTGCTGTACCTGGACGTTCTGAATATTTGAACATGTAGGCGAAGTCGTAGCCAACCTCTTCCATCAAACTCAATGTGTCTTGATGGTCTTCTTCGGTCTCGGTGCAAAAACCCGTAATGATATCGGTTGAAAGGCCGCAATCGGGAACAATTTCCTTGATTTTAGCCATGCGCTCGAAATACCATTCACGACTATAACCGCGGTTCATCAATTCTAGCAAACGCGTGCTACCTGACTGTACAGGTAGATGAATGTATGAGCAGATATTCTCGTATTCCGCCATAGCATACAGCACATCATCGTGCATGTCTTTTGGATGCGAGGTGGAAAACCGAACACGCAAATCAGGACTAATCTTTGCGACCATGATTAGCAACTCAGCAAAACTTACTGTTCCCGTCAAATCGTCACGGGCTATGATGTCTTTTTTGAGACCACCTCCACCCCAGAGATAGCTATCTACATTTTGGCCCAGAAGTGTTACTTCTTTGTAGCCATTAGCCAACAATTGCGTGCATTCGACAACAATTGATTCAGGATTGCGGCTGCGTTCTCTTCCTCTTGTGAATGGCACCACACAAAAGCTGCACATGTTATCGCAACCACGGGTAATGGAAACGAAAGCACTCACGCCATTTCCGCCTAAACGAACAGGGCTGATATCTGCGTAAGTCTCCTCTCTAGAAAGCAGAACGTTCACCGCTTTCTGACCAGATTCGGCAACGCGAACAAGGTTTGGGAGATCGCGGTAGCTATCTGGGCCAACCACAATATCTACTAATTTCTCCTCTTCGAGTAGTTGTGATTTGAGACGCTCTGCCATACAACCCATTACTCCAATGATGGTGTCTGGCTTGTTTCTTTTTGCTTTCCGAAAGATGTTTAATCGACCGCGAACGCGTGTTTCGGCATTGTCGCGAATGGCACATGTGTTAACGAAGATGACATCGGCTTCTTCCATCAGTTTGGTGGTTTCAAAACCCTCATCAATAAGAACGGAAGCCACAATCTCGCTGTCTGAAAAATTCATGGCGCAGCCATACGATTCAATGTACAACTTCTTACCGTTACCACTTTTAGCAGCTATCTCCAACGCCTCACCTTGTCTGGTTTCGTCTATATCTTTTACTGAAATATCCTCGCTTCGCATCTCAAAAAATTGGAGTGCAAAGTTACTTAAATAAATACGAATCTGTCAGTTTGGCAGACACTTGAGGTATTGACCGGCTACAACTACGATTGCCTATTTTCGCCAAGCAAATGAACACGCCAAAAAGCCTCGATATTGTTGTTCCGTGCTTCAACCCCAGATTGGATTGGGAAATAATTCTCGGACAAAGCATAGATTTTGTAAAGTCTCAATTGCCAGAAGGCGCCTTGAATAGCGTGATTCTAGTGAATGACGGGTCAACGAATGAAATTTCCGACAAAGCCATTGAAAATTTGGTTGATGCCCATCCTGAACTCAAACTAATCGAATACCCACAAAATAAAGGCAAGGGATATGCTGTGCGAGCAGGCGTAAAAAGTAGCGATGCAGAATTGCAGATTTACACAGATGTTGATTTTCCGTATGAGGACAAATCGGTTGTTGCTTTTTATAATCAGCTTGAGAAAAATGAAGCAGATGTGGTTGTGGCAAGTCGTGGTGACTCCTACTACGACTCGCTGTCAACTTTCCGCAGATTATTATCAAAGTCTTTGCGTTGGCTAAACGGTTTGTTGTTTGGATTGAAAATAAAAGACACGCAGGGCGGATTGAAGGGCTTTAATGCAGCAGGACGCCAAGTGTTTTTGCAAACGCGAGTAAACCGTTACTTGTTTGACCTTGAGTTCATTCAGAAAGCATCGAAGACCGGCTTGCGACTTAAAGCACTGGATGTAATGCTGAAACCAGATATTATTTTGCCATCGCCTAGCCCAATGATTCTGCTGAAGGAATTGAATAATTTCGTTCGACTTCTATTTTCGAGATAGTGCGATTTAACAAACAAGTTTTCTTTTCTGCACTGGTAGTTATTGTACTGGCAGTTTTGGTTTGTTTCCGTTTTTTCGGAGATGTTATTCTTCATGCTGATGAGTTTCTATTTGGCGCATCTGGCGATGGCTTGAAGAATTACTTCGCGGTAGCATTCCAAGTTATTCATGGCGAAGGTTCGTGGTTTACCGGGATGCTTTATCCGTATGGAGACCTTCTTGTTTTTGCGGATGGGCAGCCGCTGCTAACCGAAGTTTTGTCGTGGTTTATTGAGCCCGATGTGAATAACGGCACGCAGATTATTGCCATTATGAACTTGCTGATGTTGGGCAGTTTGGTGGCTGCGGCTTGGTGCATTCACCGATTGCTTGTGTGGAATTATGTGAATCCGTGGTTTGCCGTTCCGTTCTCAATTACTATTGCTTTTTTGAGTCCGCAGGTGGCGCGGTTTATAGGTCATTACGCCTTAGCGTACATATTCTTTGTGCCGATGGGTTGGTTGCTGATTGCGGGTTTTTCACGAACCAAATGGCCGTGGATTTGGGCGTTAGTTGTTTCTACTGTGGTGCTGCTGTTTGGCTTTTTGCATCCATACTATCTCTTCATTTTCGTCATCTTTTTGGGCGCAACGGTTGGTTGGGAAGTACTCATCAATAAGTTGCAGTTTAAGAAAGTAAAGTATTTGCTGGCGCGAGGGTTCACTATTTTGGCTCCGCTGGTTTTGTTTATGGCTTACCAAAAATGGGTTGACCCGTACACAGACAGGCCAAGTTCGCCATCAGGCATGTTTAGCTACATGTCTTCCTTCCAAAGCATTTTTGTTCCGGTGGCCGACCCGTTCCGGAATCTGTTCAACTCATACTTCTTCCGCATATTTCAGCCAACGAGCTGGGAGGGCAATGCTTACGTAGGGATGGTAGCCACGTTTACAGGACTTGTGGCTTTGCTGGCGTTGGGCAAACGCACCTGGAAACGGAAATGGAAGGTGCTCACGCATCCCATCTTGCCGCCTGTTTTGAAAGCGGCTTTCATCCCAGGAATCATCACCTTGCTGTTTGCGATGGGGCTGTTTCACAACCTTGGGCTTAGTTGGCTTTCAGATTTTATTTCTCCAATAAAACAGTTTAGATCTCTCGGGCGAGTGGCGTGGATTTTCTACTGCACGTTCTCGGTTTGGACGGTGTATCATCTCTATGTACTGTTTCGCCATTTTAAGTCTGTAGGAAACGGCAAGTACACGTACCACATTTCTGTAATTGTGGGGCTTTGCGCCTTTCTGTGGATGTTGGATGCGATTGTGAATGTGAAGTACAACAAGTCGATGATGCTGAATCGCTCTGCTAAGGAGGCATTTTCGGACTATTACGCTTCGCAGTGGGAAGCTGCTGGGGTGAACATAGCCGAACATCAGGCTATTCTTCCGCTGCCGTTTGCATTGGTGGGTTCGGAAAAGATTGGGTTGGAAATGGGCCGCGTAAGTTCTGAGCATGCCATGATTGGTTCGTTCTCTAGCGGACTTCCAATTGTTGGTGGGGCGATGTCGCGCACCTCGTTGGATGTAACGGAAAAATCTGCACAGCTCATAAGTGATTCGCTGTTGCCACGCCCCATATTGGATGACTTTATTCAGGATAAGAAGATTCTGATTCTGCAATCGAACGAGCCGCTTACCATCGAAGAGAAGCGCCTTATTTCCAATGCCGAGAAGGTTTTTGAGTGCAACGATTATCAGTTGTATTCTACTTCGGTTGAGAATATCAGATCGTTGTACGCATCCGTTTCAAGTTTACCCGATTCGGTAGCTTATGCCGCTAATTCGGGCTATTTGGTGCCTAAACAGTTTATTGGTTATGACGAAGATCTTTGGGGTGCGCCTAGCTACGAAATGAACAAACTAGACCATTTGCTCGATACGGTTTTCCCGCTTTCCGAAACGCTTACCATCAGCTTTTGGGTAAAGGTTGATCCGAATGCAGGCTTGCTGCCAAACCGTGTTTATTCTATTGATAGAGCATGGAAATCGGGCGGAGGAATTGGCTACAACCCAAACCTGCTTGATAATTGGCTGCTGGTTTCGGAAGACATAGAAACTGAAGCAGGCAAACAGCACGATTATGTGATTCATGCCCGAGGTGGCATCATCAGCAGAATTCAACTGCGTAAAAAGGGAGTTTCTATTCTACACCAAGAAGGCGAACGGAAGTTTTTGAATAATGTGCCGGTTGGGAAGCCTCTACCTCAGCAATAAGAACGTTCCGAAATACTTGTGCGGAACACCAAGCACATCCACCGTTTCAATTTTGTAAGTAAACACGCCTTGTGGAGCAATCTTTCCGTTGAAACTGCCATCCCACGCATTGTCTAAACTAGCCGAGTAGAAGACTTCCTGATTCCAGCGGTTGTAAATGGTCATGTTGAAATCGATTACGCTTTCGCCCTGCGGAATCCACTTTTCATTCTTGGTATTATCATCAGGCGTAAACGCATTGGGAATGTAAAACGTGTAATGTGGTTTTACTTCCAACGTGCCTGAAATGGTATCCAAGCAGCCATTAGCGGTGGTTACAATTTGCGTAATGGAATACGCGCCTGTGTCGGGGTATTCGTAGGCCGTTTGCATAGCGGTAATCTGATCGCCATAAGGTTCGTTAAACGTGAATTCGCTGCTTACCACGCTATCTGCCAAGTTGGTAACGGTAACCGTTGGGTCCAAAATATCCAACACCTTCTCGTCCATAGAAAACAAGGCCGTTGGCTTGTGATATGCTTGGATGTACGCGTTTTTAGTAATGTCATCAGCACATCCTTCGCCTGTTACCACGCTTAGATTGACGGAATAAACACCAGCCTCATAGGTATGTCCGGGGTTTGATTCGGTGGCAGAACCACCATCGCCAAAATTCCAAACCTTATACAAGGAGCTGCTTGTATGTACCGATTGATTTTCGAAAACCACCGTAAGCGGTTCGCAACCGTCCACCACATCGCTACTAAACTCGGCAACTGGCATGGCATACACATCAATCATCCCAACAAATGGCTCGCTAGAGCAGGTATTATCCGTTACCACGAGGGTTACGGGTTGCGCACCAGGCGCATTGAAAATAACTCCTTGTGGGTTTTGAATAGTTGATGAAGCAGGGAATCCGACAGGCCCAAAGTCCCAAGCGAATGTGGCGCTATCGCCAAAATATCCAGCTGCTGAAAGGTCAAAGTTGTTTACAGGAAAACACTTCCCGTCAGGAATGACAAACTCGGCTGTTGGCGTGGCAAAAACGGTTACCGCAACCGTGTCCCAACTCTTGCAACCTTGCTCCTGTGCCATCAGCACATAGTCTATCACTTGTGTATCGTGTGTTGGGTTGATAAGCTCAACCAAAGTCAGGCTTGCCGTTGGGTCGTCAACACCATTGATGGGAGACCAGTTGTAGGTAACGCCTCCAAGAGGTGCAGAACCAATTGGACCCGAATCTCCAGAACAGAACGAAATATCGGAACCGGCATCAACCGCGGGTGGTCCAAATATTTCAATCTGATTGGTTTCATTGGTAGCCACGCAGCCATTCCAAGCTACAGTAAGATCAACGGTGTAAACACCTGGCGTTTGCCAGTAAACTGCCAATGGGCCAATGCCGCTTCCGTTGGTAACAATTCCACCATCAAAGTTCCATTGATATTGTGCTGCTGCGCTTGCATTTCCTGTATAATTCACCAGAAGTGGCGTGCTGGCACAACCAACCGCTGGCAAGCTAAATGCCGAAGTTGGTGGTGGCGTAAGTGTAACCAAAACAGTGTCGTCATTCGAACATCCATCAGGACGTGTAACGGTTACGATGTATTCCATATCTACTTGAGGAGTAGATAATGGATTATACACGTTCGTAGCAGAAAGGTCCGTTGCAGGAATCCAGTCGAACGTACTTCCTGGAGCATTGGATGATGCATTGAGCAGCACACTTCCGCCAATACAAACTGAGACATCGTTTCCGGCAAAAGGTGTGGGACCATCGTCCACCGTAACGGTGACGGAATCAACTACGGCAGTAGAGCCACAATTATCCTCAACCGAAACATGATATACGGTCGTTTGTGTAGGCGCAGGCGATATGGATGCTCCTGCACCAAAGCCATTATCCCATGTGAATGTATAAAGGCCTCCTCCACCCGTTGCTTGAGACCAAACGTTGGCATTGCCCGTACAAATAGTCGTGTCATTGCTTGTTTGAGTAATAATCGGATCCAAATCGTTAATATATATCCGGAAAGTATCCGTCAATCCACATGTGGAAGTGATTACAACAAACTCAATGTATTCCAATCCTTCAGGAATATTATCGTTTATCGGAGAAATATCAAAAGCTACGGTATTTGACCCTGCAGGAATAACGATAGTGCTATCGGTTGTATTCAAATTAGTAATGGGGTCGTAATCAACGCCCCATTCAGCAGTAGAACCAGAAATCCAAATTGGAACAGGAAAGTCCTGAGTCAATGGTGGACCATTGAGCGTAAGCGTTACGTTGGCGTCATTACAACCTTCATAGGCAGTAGAATCAGCGGCAGCCGTGGCAGTTTCTACAACCACGCTTCCGGTGGTCAGCGAGTTTTCTGCAACAAAACAACCAGAGTCAAACGATGAGTCACCACCATCCGAAATCATCATTCTCAGACGGTATGTCTCTCCGCAGATTACAGCCATTTCTGCTCGCAGAACGGTCGTGAACCCCCCAAAAACGACAAATTGACTATTTAAGGTTGTATTATCAACAAAGTAGTTTGCATTACCACAGCCTTGATTGTTTACCGTTCCGATTGAAACGGGTGTTGTTGAACCGGGAATAAGCGTTATTAAGGTTTCTACCAAAGGCACGGAAACTCCCTGTACAGTAATGGCAAAAATGTCATTGAATGTTGGGTTACAGGAAAATGTCGGATGTTCTTCAGAACCAAAAACATAATCGAAGGAGACCCAATCCGCATTTGGCACAAAATCAAATTCCAACGTAAGGGCATCGGCTGATGTAATGTTTGCGAGGTTTGCCAAGTACGGGTTTCCGGGAGTTCCAAGAATTGTACTCGCAAATATTCCCTGATTCTGAGAGTAATCTACCACGTTACCAGTTCCGAAAACAACTCCAGAACCGACATTCAACCCAGTTGGATTTGCACCAGTTGTAAACGCCCCGATAGCCTGAGGAGAACCAGTAATGGATGCGTTAGAAACCAGCACTCCATTACCCGCAATTACCTCGGCAAGTTGCTGTGCCGTTTGCCCTGTTGTTACCGCCATTTGTGCCCTAACTGGAGGGTTGAGCAAAAACAAGCAACAAATAAAGAATACTGCTAAACGTTTATTCAATGGACGGTTTTTCGGGCGACAAAAGTACTGAAAACCTTATCAACGTTGGTTTTGCGAATAATTAGGAACCTTACAATTATCCAGAATTCGCCTTTGTTTCTTTGGTTTAGGTCTAACAGACGTACTGGAAACACACTAGGTTGCTTTGCTAGGCATTTTACTGTTCTGCAGACAATACGTGGAGAACACCCGTTTCTCTTAATTCGATGCCAACAGGCGGCTCAACCCAAACGTAGTAAACGTATGCTCCACTGGGCACGAGCTTTCCATTGAATTTTCCATCCCAAGCAGTGTTGTCTCTAAAACGACCATGGCGCATCTTATTTCCCCATCGGTCAAAAATCTCCAAATCATAGTAGAGGTAGCCTTCTCCTTCTACACCAAAAATCTCGTTGATACCATCTCCATCAGGGGTAAACGCATTAGGGATATACACACGGAGTGGCGGATAAACGGTTACCGTATCCTGAACAATGGCTTCGCAACCATTGTCGTTTGTTACCACGAGCGTAACAATATAATCGCCCTCTTCTTCATATTCGTGTAACGGAGATTCACGCAAACTGGTTAATCCATCACCGAAATCCCAGCTAAAATCAGTGGCGCCAACCGTAGTGTTGGTGAACTGAACGGTGCTATTTTTGGTTAATTTGTGCGTAAACGAAGCCGCCAATTCATCAACCGTAACAACAGCAGAAGTGGATTCTGATATGCCGCAGCTATCGGTTACTTGGAGCTCTACAGTTGTTGTTGTTGATGGCATAACGTTGTATGTTGGGTCTGTTCCGCCTCCATCCCACAGGTAGGTAAAGTCTCCAATGCCACCAGAAACCACGGATTCCAGTAAGGCATCATCGCCATTGCACACCGCTACATTTGCCACAGAAACTTGGATTGGCTGATAACTGATGGAAACCATGCTTGAGGCCGTGGCTGTAAATCCACAGGCATCGGTAACCAGAACCGAATAGTTGGTTGTGGAGAAAGGCGTAACTGAAATAGACTCATCCGTATCGCTTACGGCCGACCATTGAAATTCATATATCGGATACCCGCCAGATACAACCACATCAATGGTGTGTTGCTGCGGACACACAAACGAAATATCGGGCGTTATCTGCACGTTCATGGGTACCACATCTTGAATAGTAAAACTGACTGAAGATGCTGGTCCGGTGGCACATGGATTGAGCTGGTCAAGCGTAATGGTCATGGTCTCTGTTCCTTCGGTTAAGGCATCTTCCAAAACATTAAACGTAACCGTAGTTGTTGCTGCTCCAGCAGGAAAGGTAATGGAGCTTGGTATGTTAGAAATATCGGCTCCATTCGTTGCCGTTCCGCTGAAACTCAGACCAACCGTTAAAGGTGCAGCCAAAGGTTCAGAACGCTCAAAAGTTAGGCTCATAGAACTACAGCCTTCTACCAAATCCTGTGCATTGGCTGATGCCGAAAAAGTCGATTCAGCATTCAAACTAACCGATGGGCTTGTAAAACTTCCTGCTTCGAGAAAAACAGCGCTATCGTACAGACCATCTCCTCCATCTGCAATAGCTAAACGAATGGTGTACGTTTCGCAAGGGGTGAGAACAGCTTGAGCCGTTAACGGAATGGTAAATCCATTGTAACTTACCGTTGGCGCGCCCTCTTCGCCTGATTCATCGCCATTATCTACATAATACTGAGAATTATTATCGGCACTCACATTTACCATGGTTATCGGAGTGGCGGTTCCTGGTATCAGCGCAACATTCATTTCTCCCGTTATGCCAGGGCCACTGAGGAAGAAAGCGAATACATCGTTAATGTTTGCTGTGCCTACCCAGAACATGTATTCGTTTGAGGCAAACACGTATTTGAATTGAACCGTGTCTGATGATGGTATAAAATTAAACTCCAGTACAGCTGCATCAAACGTACCTGTGAGCGAGCCAGAAATGCTAGACAGTTCTGAATCTCCAGGTCTTAAAAAATCCGTTCCTTCTTCTGACTGTGTGCCAGACACGGTACTGTTGGGTCCAACCGCATCTACCGCGCGACCTGTAGAAAGTATTATGCCCGAAGCTAAGCCAATGTTGGAATTGGAACCATCAAAAAAACCACGCGATTGCGGGTCTCCTGTAAACTGAAAGTTGCTTACCTGAACTCCTTGCCCAATTAGCACATCCTCAACCAATTGCTGGGGCGTGTAGCTCACATCTATTGCCAATTGTGCCTGAGCGGAAACGCTCACAAGCAAGACAACAAGCGTTAAGTAGTATGTTCGAAGGGATGTCATTTACGAATACAGACCAAAGATAGCCAAGTGTTCCACCACGCTTGAACTCAATTGACGCTCAGATGTTTCGTTGGCGTTAAAAACAAACATCATTCGAGACCTAACAGGATTTTGAAACCTGTTAGGTCCGCGCTGCAACCAACCTTTAAAAACTAATTTTGGCGCAATTAAAAAGCAAAGCATGGATATCAAAACAGTTGACAGTTACATTGAATTGAACAAGGGCCGTTTCCTTGACGAACTCATAGAACTTCTAAAAGTTCCTTCGGTGAGTGCAGACCCTGCATTCAGCAAAGACGTGCATCGTGCTGCCGAGTTGCTATCGGAGCGATTGAACGAAATTGGAATTGAC
>Ga0316208_1001962_pt1 | contig 17890 bp, 17 predicted proteins | sample 3monopyrite_MG_FD_204944 | JGI IMG/M metagenome (GOLD analysis project Ga0316208, IMG submission 204944) | Microbial mat bacterial communities from mineral coupon in-situ incubated in ocean water Damariscotta River, Maine, United States -... | ecosystem: Environmental > Aquatic > Marine >...
ATTGTGCAGGTAAATGGCAAGTTACGTTCACGCATTGAAGTTGCGGCAACTGCAGGCAAAGATGATATTGAAACTGCGGCATTAGCCGATACGAATGTAATGAAATTTACTGAGGGTAAGCAGATTGTCAAGGTGATTGTGGTGCCGGGTAAGCTGGTTAATATTGTTGTTAAGTAAATGTAATGTACAAAATAAGTATAGTAACCAAGACACTTTAAATATGAAAAAGATAAAATTTACATTTGTCATTATTGTTAGCTTTATAATTACCAGCTGTGGCTTCCATTTGCGGGGTAATCAGGATCTCTCTGATGTGTTACCCGAACTTAGTCTCCAGGGTACAAGTAAACATAGTGAACTTGGACGGGAATTAAGCCGGGCTTTGACTGATGCAAAAATTAATGTGTCTGATGGCTCTGCGACGGTATTTAAAGTGAATAATGATACATTTTCAAAACGCGTTTTATCTTTGGATAGCGCTGGTCGGGCTAACCAATATGAATTAAGTTATAACTTAAGTTTTTCGTTGTTTAAAACTGTAGCGAATCAAAAAGCAAAGACGGCAAAAGAAAGTTTAGTACAGCTTGTGGATTTAATACCTGCACAGAGTATTACGGTAAAACGGGAATATCTTTTTGATGCAAATTTGGTATTAGCCGAAGCGGATGAAGAACGCCGTTTTAAAGCTGATATGTTACAAGAAGCCATGTTGCAGGTGACTCGTCGTTTGAATTTTTCATTGAGGTCCAGAAAAAAGCCGGAGCCTGAGAAAACTCTAAAGCAACAATTAAAAGTTAATGACGTTGAATCAAAAAACAAATGAAGCTGTATTTTAATCAGTTGCAGTCACATCTTGAGAAACAGTTACAGGCTGTCTATTTCATTAGTGGTGATGAACCTTTTCAACAAGATGAATCGGTAAGGTTGATTCGGGAAGCGGCAAAAGCACAAGGTTATACTGAGCGCGAAGTGCATCATGTTGATCGTAGTTTTGACTGGGATGAGCTGCTTCGTTCTTCTGCAAGCATGTCGTTATTTGCAGAACGTAAAATTATTGAACTACGAATACCAACAGGTAAGCCGGGTGATAAAGGCAGCAAAGCCTTAGTTGCTTATAGCAGTCAGTTACCCGAAGATAATTTGTTACTGATTGTCTCAGGCAAATTAGATGCCAGTCAAACCAAAAGCAAGTGGTTTAAAGCTTTAGACTCAGCCGGTGCAACACTTGCGGTGTGGCCACTGGAAATTCAGGAGTTACCTAACTGGTTAAAAGGACGTATGCAGTTACGAGGTTTACAACCGACAGAAGACGCGCTGACTATTTTAGCCGAGCAGGTTGAAGGAAATTTATTAGCGGCCGATCAAGAATTAGAAAAATTGCGTATGCTTTATGGTGAAGGGCCGATAAGCGCAGAGCAAGTTGTTGATGCGGTCAGTGATAGTGCACGCTTTGATGCTTTCGCTTTAGTTGATGTTGCTTTGAAGGGTGATGCCTTGCGTGTATCGCGTATTTTGCATGGTTTAAAAAGTGAAGGTGAAGATGTTTTGCATGTTTTAGGTGCCTTGATGTATCAACTTCGCATACTGGAAAAAATGGCTGCGGCGGTGGCTAAAGGACAAAATTTGGAGCAGGTGTTTAAGCAGCACAGAATTTGGGACAAACGAAAAACAGTTCTTAATGCAGGGTTGAAACGACATGGTTTAAAGCGCTGGCAAGCCTTTTTACTTATTGCCGGGCGTATTGAACGTCTTTGTAAAGGTCTGGGGACAGGCAAACCATGGGATGAATTGCTACAATTAACATTACGCATTGCGGGAGTGTCGTTAACTCCGTTAACGGCAGAGCACATTGCTACCAGATAGAGTTATCTCTGTCATTGCGAGCGATAGCGCGGCAATCTCACAAAGTTAACAGTTAAGATTGCCCGCCGGGTATGAAAAATACTTTGCCATATCTTTCTCGCAATAATGGTGAATGAAATTAAAATTTAATAGAAGATAAAGAATTATGGACATTAAAAAATACATGAATGAACTCGGACAACAAGCACGTGCTGCTTCCCGGGAATTAAACCGTGCAAATACGGGGCAAAAAAATAATGCCCTGCTTGCGATTGCCGATGCCATTGAAACGCGTAGTGCAGAGTTACTTGCAGCGAATAAAAAAGATATGGATGCAGGTGCAAAAAATGGTTTGGATGAAGCATTACTTGATCGCTTAGCATTAAATGATGAACGTATTAAAGGTATGGCAGAAGGTATCCGTCAAATTGTGGCTTTGCCTGATCCTGTCGGTGAAATTACTGATTTAAAGTACCGCCCAAGTGGCATTCAAGTGGGCAAAATGCGCGTACCTTTAGGGGTGATTGGTATTATTTATGAGTCCCGGCCTAATGTAACAGCAGATGCAGCGGCTTTATGTTTGAAGTCGGGCAATGCGGCTATTCTACGTGGTGGCTCTGAAGCGCAATATTCTAATCAAGCGATTGCGCAGTGTATTCATGACGGGCTTGAAAAAGCAGGGTTGGCAAAAGCAACAGTGCAAGTAATTGAAACAACCGATCGTGCTGCGGTGGGTGAGTTAATTACCATGCAGGATTATGTTGATGTTATCGTACCCCGCGGTGGTAAAGGCTTAATTGAGCGTGTGAGTGCGGATGCCCGCGTGCCTGTGATCAAACATCTTCACGGCGTTTGCCATGTTTATATTGATGATGATGCAAATTTACATCAAGCAGTGAAAGTGGCATTTAATTCTAAGACTCAGCGCTACGGTACCTGTAATACCATGGAAACATTATTAGTAAGCCAGACAGTTGCCGAAGATGTATTGCCAGAATTAGGTCAAATGTATGTTGATGAGGGCGTTGAGTTACGCGGTTGTGCCATTACTCAGGAAATTTTACCGGGTATAAAAGCTGCCACAGATGAGGATTGGGACGAAGAATATCTGGCGCCTATTCTTTCTATTCGTGTGGTGGATGGTTTTGCTGAAGCAGTTGATCATATTCATCAACACAGCTCGGGTCACACCGAAACGATCATGACCGAGAATATTACCATCGCTCGTCAGTTTATGATGGAAGTCGATTCCAGTTCGGTGATGATTAATGCTTCAACGCGTTTTGCCGACGGTTTTGAATATGGATTGGGCGCTGAAATTGGAATTAGTACCGATAAAATTCATGCGCGTGGGCCTGTGGGGTTAGAAGGTCTAACGTCACAAAAGTATATCGTCATTGGTGACGGGCACATTCGGACTTGATTTTTATAACCACGATGTTTTATGAACGAGCCTTTTTATGATCGGTATATTAGGCGGCACCTTTGACCCTGTTCATTACGGGCATTTACGTACCGCGTTAGATGTACAACAAACTTTGTCTTTGGATGAAGTACGTTTTATCCCCTGTGGAGAACCTGCACATAGAAATAAACCCATTGCTGAACCCTTGCAACGCTTGGCAATGGTTCGTGCGGCTATTGCCGGGCAGGATAAATTTGTTGCAGATGACCGGGAAATTCGACGAGGCGGTTCATCGTATATGGTGGATACGCTTGTGAGTTTGAAAAAGGATTTTAGCAATAAGTCTTTATGCTTAATTTTAGGTACCGATGCCTTTAATGGTTTAGCGCAATGGCATAGATGGCAGGAGATATTTAATCTGGCCAATATCGTGGTGATGCAGCGTTCAGCTATGCATGACCAAATAGAGTTAAATAAAAGCTTATTGTTGCAGCTTAAAGAACGCATTATTGATGCCGATAACTTAAAGACAAAATCAAATGGTGCGGTTTGTTTTGTTGCAGTGACACAGCTGGATATTTCTGCAACAAAAATTCGCCAGCAGTGGCAGCAGAATATCGACAACCAGTTTCTTTTACCGGATTCAGTGTTAACGCTGATCCAACAGCAAAATATTTATTAAGGTTAATTTATGAATACTCAACAACTTTGTGACCTTGCCGTTGATGCTTTAGAAGACATTAAAGGTATTGATATTAAAATTCTCGATGTGGTCAATAAAAGTAGTGTTACCGACATTATGATTTTTGCCAGCGGTAAAACTTCCCGCCAGGTAAAAGCATTAGCAAATAGTGTTGCAGAAAAAGTTAAAAAAGCAGGGGCGCCGGCATTGGGAATCGAGGGTGATGAGAGTAATGAATGGGTTTTGGTTGATCTCGGTGATGTCGTTGTGCATGTTATGCAACCCGCTATTCGTGAGTTCTATAATCTTGAAAAACTTTGGGGTGAAGACAGCCCAGGTGAAAATAATCTCAGGGATGAGAAATAAAATCCGGTCATGCTGATCCATCTTATTGCAGTTGGTTCGCGTATGCCGGCTTGGGTGCAAGAGGGCTTTAACGAATACGCCAAGCGTATGCCGTCCGAAAGTAAAATTAAACTTGTTGAAATTGCCGCAGGTAAGCGCGGTAAAAATAGTGATATCAAACGCCTTACTCAGCAAGAAGGCGAAAAAATGCTTGCGGCAATTCCAAAAAATGCAAAAGTGGTTGCCTTAGATGTGCTGGGTAAAGCCCTTTCAACACCAGAGCTGGCACAAGAGCTGAAAGCCTGGCAAGGTTCAGGACAAGACATCGCTATTTTAATCGGTGGCCCCGAAGGTTTGGCGGAGGATTGCCTAAAAAAAGCGCAGCAAAAAATCTCCCTTTCTAAATTAACATTGCCGCATCCTTTAGTACGGGTTGTACTTGCTGAGCAACTTTATCGTGCCACGACGATATTAAAGAGCCACCCATATCATAAGTAGTTTCCTCTGGTTTGAGCTTGTTAATACGCATATATAAGCAAGTACTTATTCTTCTACAGGCTATGTTTACCGCTTTAAAGATGCAAAACATGCATGTCATGTGGTATATTTTACGTGTGAAATTTCTTTATTTATTCCCTTTTTATTAGGTTAAATCAGGTTATTTATTCATATCAATATGTGGTTAAGGGAACAACTACTTTATGCATACTCGGACGTACACTAAAGGTATAGGACTTCGTATCAGTACCGGCTTTTTAATGGTCGTATTATTGATGGTTACTCTGACCTTTATTGCTTTAAAGCATATGGCACAGGTTAACTTACAAATGAAAAACATTGTTGAAAACAACAATGTTAAAGTTGAACTGGGTCAAGTCATGCAAGATGCTTTGCACGAGCGGGCTTTGATTATGCATACACTTCCTGTTCTCAAAGATCCTTTTATGCAGGATGAAGAGTTTATACGCTTTAATACCATGGGCTCTCGTTATGTTAAAGCGCGTCAAAAACTCGATAGCCTGGTTTTAACGGACAGTGAAAAAGAAATTTTATCGGAGATTCGGGTTTTAACTAAAAAAACCCAGCCATTTGTGCAAAAAGTTGTTGAACTGGGTTTTGAAGCAAGAAGCGACTCTCTTGCCTTTGATAACATCCGGGAAATTGCTATTCCAAAACAGCGTATGATTGCTGAACAAGTCAGAGCTTTGATAGTACTACAGCAGCAGCAGGCTGAGTCTGCTTTGAATAAAGAGCAGCTATCTTATGAGCAGGCTCGTACTCTTATGTTTTTGCTTGGAGGGATTGCCGCTATATTGGGTATATTGATTGCTATTGTTGTTCTGCGTCATGTCACCAAACAAGCCGCTTTGCTGGAACATCAGGCACTACATGATGAACTTACCGGACTGGCTAATCGCGCACTTTTTGACGATCGTTTAAAAAACGCTGTTTTACGTGGACAGCGCCAGGCAGTGACATTTTCAACTATTCTCATCGATTTAGTTCGTTTTAAGTCAATTAATGATTCCTTTGGGCATAATATTGGTGACTTATTATTAAAAGAAGTTGCCAGACGGTTAAAAGCGAGTGTCAGAAAAATGGATACCGTTGCGAGACTTGGAGGTGATGAATTCGTTGTGGTACTTGAAGCACTGGATCATGCAAATTTAATCCAGTTTACAGAAAAATTAGTCGAGACGATGAACAAACCTTTTTTGCTTGCAGGGCACGAAATAAATGTGGGAATCAGTATGGGGATATCCTCTTATCCCGAGCATGGGCATGATTGTGCAACGCTGATAAATAGAGCCGATATTGCCATGTATGAAGCAAAAAGAAAGAATACCCCTTATGTTTATTACACGGATAAAATTAAGAAAAAAGCGAACCTAAACCTTGTTCGCGCGTAAAATATAAATTCAGTTCGTTTCCTTTGAACAATATGCCACCTCATGCCCGCTATTTGTATAGTAATATAGCCAGATGACCCGAAAACTCTATTTAGCCTCCCAATCTCCTCGCCGAAGTGAATTGTTAACTCAAATTGGTGTTTCTTTTAGTATTTTAGCTGTGGATATTGATGAAAGCGTTAAAAATAATGAAATAGCGAAAGATTATGTCACGCGATTAGCGAAAGAGAAGGCACTCGCTGGTTGGCATCAGAGCCCTTTTAGTGACAAAGTGGTTTTGGGTTCAGATACTGCTGTTGTGATCGATGGGGAAATTTTAGGAAAGCCAGAGAATGAGCAAAATGCAAAAAGAATGTTGCTTTTATTATCTGGAAAGACGCATCAGGTTATGACCGGAGTCGCTTTGGCGCAGACGGCTAAAAGTTTGAATCAACCTGAACTGGATCATATTCTCAATGTCAGTGAAGTGAGTTTTAAAACTTTATCGGCTAAAGAAATTGAACGATATCTTTCTTCTGGAGAATATGATGGTAAAGCGGGTGCATATGGTATTCAGGGTGCCGCAGCGGCTTTTATTACACACTTATCAGGGAGTTATTCCGGGGTAATGGGCTTGCCGCTTTATGAAACCATGACGTTGCTCAATAATGCGGGTATTCGTCAAGATTCCTTAGTAGTATCATAGGCTTAGAATAATTATAAGGACGAGTATGAGCGAAGAATTACTGATAAATATTACCCCACAAGAAACACGCGTGGCCTATGTTGAAAATGGGCTTTTACAGGAAGTTCATATTGAGCGTGAACGTAAACGGGGCCTGGTGGGCAATATATACAAGGGCAAAGTTGTGCGTGTTCTACCCGGTATGCAGGCTGCTTTTTTGGAGGTCGGGCTCGAACGCACGGCCTTTTTGCATGTCTCAGATATTGCTCAGCCGAATGGTAGAAATGGTGATGGTGGTGAACCATCGAGTGCCATTATGGAGCTATTACGTGAAGGTCAGAAACTGATGGTTCAAGTGGTTAAAGATCCCATGGGAACTAAAGGTGCACGTTTAACAACCCAAATTTCCTTCCCTTCCCGGTATTTAGTTTATATGCCAGGCATTTCGCATGTAGGAATATCGCAACGCCTGGAGGATGAAAATGAACGGCAGAGATTAAAAGAGATTATTTCTGAATTTTCAGGAGAGTTTGAGCAAGGCGGTTATATTGCGCGTACCGTTGCAGAAGGAATCAGTAAAGAAGCCATTTATAAAGATATGCAGTTTTTGCAAAAAATCTGGTTAAATATTCTTGAGAGTAATAGCAGTGCGAAAGTCGGTAGTTTAATTCACGAGGATTTATCTCTGGTCATGCGTACAATGCGTGATTTAAGTGGCATCGATATTGAGAAAGTTCGGATTGATTCGCGTTCAACTTCAGAGCAAGTACAAAAATTCGCCAGTAAATTTATTCCCGAACTGGAAAACAGAGTTGAGCACTATCCGGGTGAACGTCCGATTTTTGATTTATATAACATTGAAGATGAAATTCAAAAAGCACTGGAACGAAAAGTGTCTCTTAAGTCGGGCGGCTATTTGATTATTGATCAAACTGAAGCCATGACAACGATTGATGTTAATACGGGGGGCTTTGTTGGTCACCGGAATTTAGAAGAAACTATATTTAAAACAAATCTTGAATCCGCACAAGCAATTGTAAGACAGTTAAGGCTGCGTAACCTTGGCGGTATTATCATTATTGATTTTATTGATATGTCCGATGAAGAACATAAACGGCAAGTATTACGCGCATTAGAAAAACATCTGGATAAAGACCATGCAAAAACAAATGTATGTGAGGTTTCATCGTTAGGACTCGTGGAGATGACGCGTAAACGAACACGTGAAAGCCTGGAACATATTTTGTGTGAGCCATGCCCTTGTTGCAATGGGCGGGCATCTTTACGTACACCAGAAACGGTTTGTTATGAAATTTTTCGTGAAATTATTCGTGAAGCCAGACAGTTTGAGGCGCAAGAGTTTTTAATTTTAGCAGCACAACCTGTTGTTGACCTTATGCTGGATGAAGAGTCCACCAGTATCGCTGAGTTAGAAGACTTTATCGGTAAACCGATTAAATTGCAGGTTGAAGCAGAATATCTGCAAGAAAATTTTGATGTTGTATTAATGTGATGACTGTAGTGCAAGATAAGCCTTAATGAAAAGTACACACCCTTTATTTCATAAGTTTAAGTCAATTATTGGATATAGTTTTGCAACTGTAGTGATTATTGCTGCTTTAAGCATTTCTGGATTACGTTTTATTTTAACAACAGCGGATCTGTATCAGAAAGAGGTAGAAGTTTTCGCTTCTAACTTGTTAGAGCAACCGGTAAAAATTGGTAGTTTAGATGCAAAACTATCCGGCATGGTGCCGACATTAATTTTTAAAGATGTAGAGTTAATATCGAAACAAAAATCGTTTCTTTTGTCACGCATTGATGTTGGCATTTCCTTTAAATCGCTTTTGTTAAAACAGGAGGTTGTTCCCACTCATCTAGTCATACGTGGGATGGATATTAATATTACTCATACTAAAAAAGGAAAATATAAAATTGAGGGTGTTGCGGTAAATAAACTGAAAAAAACAGTAACTAATGGTGAAAGTGAAAGCTCTATCTTTAAACGCTGGCTATTATCACAAAATGAAATATCAATAGCCGACAGTTCTATAATATTAAAAGACGAGAGGGGAGATAATCTTAAATGGGAATTTAAAGATGTGAATATGCTGCTAAGAAATAGCGGTATACGACATAGGTTATCATTAACAACAACACCACCAAAATTTTTAGGCGGAAAAATAGATTTAAACCTGGATCTTGAGGGAGATATTTCAGACCCTGATTCCTGGAAGGCTAAGTTTTTTGTTGATAGCAAAAGAATAAATTTAAAACCGCTACGAAGGTATATCGAGCATAAGGATATTAAATTTAACAGTGGTATTGCTAAATTAAAGTTATGGCTAGATATAGACAAAGGGGAAGTGAGCCAGCTTAGTGGTGATGTTAAATTAAATGATTTTTCATATAAATTTAAAGAAAATAAAAGTGTAAATATAGAACTTGTTTCTGCTGTGTTTGACTCGGTTAAAACTAAAGAACAAACATGGGGGGTTAGCGTTGATAAATTTAACTATAAAAATAATAATCAAAGCTGGTTAGGTTCCAGTTTTTTTCTTGCTTTTGGTTTTGATAACGAAAAGATAGAGGATTTTTTTATTACAGCTGATTATATGAGTTTGGGTGCTTTAGCCCAGATGGTTGATGATAATAACCTGATCACAAACAAGCATAAAAAAATACTTAATAACTTAAATGTACATGGAGATGTGCGTAATTTTCATATTGCATGGAAAAACAATAGTCTGCATAAGCTTAACGCTGAATTTGAACAGTTTTCTATTGGTGCCTGGGAGCGCTTTCCTGAAGCAAAAAACATATCCGGAAATTTTCGTTTTGAAAATAATAGTGGAAGTATTTCTATTCTGTCAAAAGCTGCGACAGTTTCTTTCCCTTCGTTATTTCGTGATGCATTTAAGTTGAACAAACTGAAAGCGGAGGTTGGTTTTGTAAAAACAAAGAGTGGCTTGTTATTTAATTTAAATAATCTGTTAACGGAGAATAAAGAAGTAAGTGCTGTTACAAAGGGTACATTATTTTTGCCAAAAAATAAAAGCTCTTCCCATCTGGATCTTCAAACATATGTATCAAGGGGAGATGCCTCAAAACTTTCACACTACTTACCTGTAAGCATTATGAGTGATGGCCTGGTCAGCTGGCTTGACAGGGGTATAGTTTCCGGGAAATTAGATGCGGCTACGGTTATTTTTAATGGCAAGTTAAAAGATTTTCCTTTTAATAACAATGAAGGAGAATTTTTTGTTGATATGGAAACATCAAATATGCTGCTTAACTACCAAAAAGGCTGGCCTGTCATTAAAAAAGCAAAAATAAAGGGTAGTTTTACTGGTCAGGGTATGAACCTTCATTTGCTAACGGCTGAATCTGAAAATAATGTTTTATATGATTCATTTGCAAGTATAACTTCTTTTAAACATGCTGAACTTAAGCTTAACCTTAAGGCAAAGGGTTCTGCTCATAATGTTTCTCATTATCTTGTTAACAGCAAAATATTGCCAAAAGCTAAAAAAACCGTCAAATCAATGCGACTTCTGGGTGATGTTGCAGCAAACATTAAAGTTAACATACCTTTGGATGCCAGCCTAAGAAAGAAAAAATCACTATCTTATACCGGTTCAGCATTATTATCAGATGCTGCAGTATACATGTTGGAGAATAAGCTGGATTTAACAAACGTTAAAGGCGAAATAGTATTTAATAATAAGGGAGTGTTTTCTAAAAAATTAAGTGCAAAACTTTTCAACAAAAAGACAACACTTTCAATAAAAACATTAAATAAAGGAATTAAAATATTTGCTGATGGAATAATAAATCCGGGTGAAATGCTAACCCGGTTTGATATTCCCGGGGCAAAGAATATTACGGGTAATACCCGCTTTCAGGGAAATATGCTTTTTCCTGGTAAAGCTGCAAAAAACTCTAACCCTGTTATTACTTTAAATAGTCAGTTAGTTGGCGTGCAAAGCAAGCTCCCTGAGTTTTTATCGAAAGCAAGAAACAGTAAACAAGCAGCAAAATTTGCTGCCATATTAAAAGGCGACGGTAATATACTGTACTCATTAAATTTTATAAATAAAGGAACAGCGGTTTTCGAGACAGGGAAAAATACAGCTAATCAGATATATCTAAATAAAGGCGCTATTTCTTTTTCAGATAACAAAGCCGTATTGCCAAACAAAAATGTTTTATATATTGATGGGCGGGTCAACAGCTTTACTCCGGCAAAATGGTTTGAAGCACTTGGCCTTAATAAAGCGGGAAAAAGGCAAACTTTTTTTGTTAACCCGGTAATTTTTAATTTAGATGAAATAAAATTATTTACACAAAAAGAATCGTTGGGTAAAGATTCTTCTGCAGTAACGAAGCCCGGAGAATTGCCAAAATTTGAAGGAATATTTAAACAAATTTATTTGGATGATGTTTTTCTTGGGCGTCTTGATTTTGAAACTTCCCAAAAGAAAAATAGTATGCATTTTGATGAGATCATACTCTCTGCACGTAACATGAAGTTAGTCGCAAGTGGTGACTGGCTATATAAAAAACATAAACATAAAACAGCGTTTGACATCACACTCAGCAGTAAAAACTTTGGTAGCATGTTAACCGATCTTGGATTTAAACCCACGCTTACAGGCGGAGAAGCAAAAACAATCGGAAAAATATATTGGGATGATGCACCATCAAAATTTTCATTGAACAGGTTAAATGGGGCTGTTCAACTTGATATACAAAATGGCAGCATTATTAACATTGATGCCGGTGCAGGCAGGTTACTGGGCTTTTTCAGTTTATCCGCCTTACCACGAAAATTGTTAGGTGATTTTAAAGAATCGATGGCGAAAGGTTTTAGTTTTGATGAAGCGAAAGGTGAAATTGTAATTGAAAATGGTGATGCTTATACCGATGGTTTTGAAATAAATGGTCCTGTAGCCGACTCTACAGTAAGCGGCCGTACAGGGCTGGTTAATCGAGACTTTGATAATATTGTTGAAGTTGTACCTGATGTTGGCGATGGTGTCACCGGCTTGGTTGCCCTTTTAGTCAATTTGCCGGCAGGTATAGGACTTTGGTTAGTGGATAAACTAACCGGTGAACAATTCAACGAAGCGTCAAGCAGACGCTATGCAGTTACGGGAAGCTGGGATAATCCGGAATACGAGTTACTTGAAGATGAATAATGCTATTTTAAAGATGAACAGATCATTATTGATTTTATTTTTTCTATTTATAACACACTCTACTCTGGCAGGTGAAATTGAATTATTACATGCCGATGAATGGCTATTGCCCAAGCAAGCAGCAACAATATTAGAAATGCCGGCTATATCAAAGTCGATGCAACAATTGCAAAGAGATATGAATAGCTCTTTATTATTGAAATATCCTGGTGGTGATGAGGGTACACTATGGATTAATGAGCTAAGAAGCTGGTTAATTGCGCTTGGGCTTTCATCTAAACGTATCGAACTTGTTCAGGGCAGTGTTAACCCCGCTACTATTGAGTTTGAAGTTTTACCGGGTAAATAAATGTTAATAATGATACAGAATATAAATAAATTACTTTAATTATTATGAATAAAATAGCAGCAATACAAATGGCATCGGGTTCTAATGTCAGTGCCAACTTAATCGAAGTTGAACGGGAAATCAGGAAAGCGAGTGAAGCGGGGGCAGGTTTAATCGTCTTACCCGAAAATTTTTCTATGATGGGGCATGTTGATGCAGATCAAATTGAGGTTGCCGAGGAAGAAGGTGACAGTCCGGTACAACATTTTTTATCAGAGCAGGCAAAAAAATATAATGTCTGGCTGATTGCAGGAACCATCCCGATTAAATCCAGCAATGAGAAAAAAGTGTATGCAGCCTGCCTGATTTATAATAATCAGGGGCAGTTTATTAAGCGTTATAATAAAATACATTTGTTTGATGTTTATCTGGAATCACACGGCGAAACGTATATCGAGTCAGAAACATTTGAAGCTGGCGAAGAGGTGGTTGTTGTCGAGACCCCTTTTGGTAAAGTGGGTCTGGCAATTTGCTATGACCTTCGTTTTCCGGAGTTATTTCGAAAGCTTGTTCAGATGGGGTCAGAAATTATTGTTGTTCCCTCTGCTTTTACTGCCGTTACCGGTAAGGCGCATTGGGAAGTTTTATTACGTGCCCGCGCGATTGAAAACTTGTGTTATATTGTTGCTCCTAATCAGGGTGGATACCATGTTAATGGCCGTGAAACCTATGGACACAGCATGATTGTTGATCCGTGGGGCGGGATTCTGGATATTCTTCCTCAAGGCGCAGGTTATGTTATTGCTGACATTGATATCGGCAATGTCAAAAAATTGCGTAAAAATTTTCCTGTCCTGGGTCATCGAAAAATCCCTTGTACTTTACCTAATGAGTCTTAATTATGAATTATCTTGATACAGCAACAGATCTATTATTAACTCCTACCGGTCTTGAAGTAGATGATTTACAAAATGTACTTGATCAAATGATGGGGAATAGCATTAACCGTGCTGATCTTTATTTTCAAACGTCGCGACATGAATCCTGGGTATTAGAAGACGGACTGGTTAAAGAGGGGAATTATAATATTGAGCAAGGTGTCGGTGTTCGTGCCATTAGTGGTGAAAAAACCGGTTTTTCATATTCCGATGAAATTGTGCTACCGGCTTTAACTCAGGCTGCGGATGCAGCAAAAACAATAGCGCGAGCAGGGCAACAAAACAGTGTGCAGGCATGGAAAAAACATTCTGCTCATCAGCTTTATCTTCCGCTTGATCCATTAGACTCATTAACAACCGATGAAAAAATTGATCTGCTCAGACAGGTTGATGCAGAAGCGCGCAAACAAGACCCCCGTATTAAACAGGTTATCGCAAGTTTAGTCGGCGTACATGAAGTTGTTTTAGTTGCCGCGAGTGACGGAACGCTAAACGCCGATGTACGTCCCTTAGTGCGAATGAATGTTACCGTTATTGCTGAAGAAGGTGGCGAGCGCGAACAGGCCAGTTCGGGTGGTGGTGGTCGTGTCGGTTATGAATATTTCACCGAACAAGATCGTGCACTGGGTTTTGCCCGCGAAGCGGTTCGTCAGGCACTGGTTAATTTAACCGCCGTTGAAGCCCCCGCGGGTGCCATGCCGGTTGTACTTGGTGCGGGCTGGCCCGGCGTGTTATTACATGAAGCAATTGGTCATGGTTTGGAAGGTGACTTTAATCGCAAAGGCAGTTCTGCTTTTAGTGGTCGCATTGGTGAAAGAGTGGCCTCTTCGTTATGCACGATTGTTGATGATGGCACCTTAGATGCCCGACGTGGTTCATTGAATATGGATGATGAAGGCACAACCACACAGCAGACCATGTTAATCGAAAAAGGTGTTTTAAAAGGCTATATGCAGGATAAAATGAACGCCGAGTTAATGGGTGAAAAATCAACAGGTAACGGACGGCGTGAATCGTATGCGCATTTACCGATGCCGCGTATGACCAATACCTATATGTTGGCAGGCGAACATAATCCACAAGAAATCATTGAGTCCGTTGATAAAGGCATTTATGCGGTTAATTTTGGTGGTGGTCAGGTTGATATTACATCCGGAAAATTTGTTTTTTCTGCCAGTGAAGCCTATTTAATTGAAAAAGGTAAAGTGACCCGGCCGATAAAAGGCGCAACTTTAATTGGCAATGGCCCAGAAGTGTTAAAGCAGGTTTCTATGGTCGGTGATGATCTCAAACTGGATGCCGGTGTGGGTGTTTGTGGTAAAGAAGGCCAAAGCGTGCCTGTTGGTGTCGGTCAACCGACATTGAAGATTGATAGCTTAACCGTGGGTGGCACGGCCTGATTTTTTGTTGAATAAACAGTGGATGAAAAAGTCGACAATATTCTGAATGACATCGAACAACAGGGCTGGTCGGTTCAGGAAAACTATTTTCCCACTGCGCTTGTTAAACAACTAAATGAAACACTGGGTACACTTCAGCAGCAAGGCGATTTAAAACAAGCCGGCATTGGTCGGGAAAAACAATATCATATCGAGGAATCTATTCGCAGCGATAAAATTAGCTGGTTTGATCATCATCAATTAAATAAAGCCCAGCAGGACTACCTTCAGCTGACTCAGCAATTGCAAGATGCGTTTAATCAAAAATTTTTTTTAGGCTTGTTTGAACTGGAAATTCACTTTGCGCTTTATGCCAAAGGGGCTTTTTATAAACGCCACCTTGACCAGCACAAAAATCAGGACAGTCGGGTTTTAACGCTTATTACCTATTTGAATGAAGACTGGCATGAGGATGAAGGTGGCGCGTTACAACTGTATTTAAATAATGGCGAGACTGTTTCTGTTTTACCTAAGGCCGGCACGTTAGTATGCTTTATGAGCGCAGAGTTTGAACATGAAGTCCTGCCTGCTAAACGTGAGCGCGCAAGTTTAACCGGCTGGTTTCGTAAACGTGTTTAGTCTCACTCTTCAAATAAGGTTTTTAAGTATTTGAAAATTTCACGCGCAGATTTAGGCGGTTTATTCATTTTGCTTTCTTTGGCCGACTGACGCACCAGTTGTCGTAAATGTTGACGATCGGCATTCGGGTTTTCATTTAATAGGTCTTCTAAGGCTTTATCGCCTTCGGCTAATAATCGGTCCCGCCATTTTTCTAAACGATGAAACTTTTTAACGTCCTGATCGTAATGATTGGTAAGTTTGAGGTATTGCGCCTGAATAGGTTCAAGATCAATAGCGCGCATCAGCTTACCAATATATTGTAGCTGACGTTTTAAGGCGCTATTTTTTTTAATGCGGCGGGCATCATTGAGTGCTTTTTCCAGGTTCTCGGGCAATGCAATACTGTTTTGCGCATCCTGAGATAAACTGAGAATATTTTTGCCTAAATCCTGTGCCGCAGTGGCGTCACGTTTACGCTGGGATTTGCTGATGACTTCTTCATCAAAAGATTCATCATTTTCAGTGTTATTGGGCTTATTTGTCATCACGCTATTATGCCATTTGTGATGCAGGCTTCGTAGCCTTACAATGGGCTAAATTACACATTATTCGCTAAACAATACCATGAGGTGGCAATGTCTAAGCCAATTTCCAGTTCGAAAAATGCAGTATCATCCAATCCTTTTGAGGCGCAAAAGCTACAAAATATCGTTAATGACTTACTCGATGAAGCGAAATCGCAGGGTGCCTCAGCGGCAGAAGCGGGTTTGAGTGTAGAGTCGGGGCTCTCGGTCACGGTACGCATGGGCGAAGTTGAAACCATTGAACATAATCGGGACAAAGGTCTGGCGGTTACGGTCTTTTTTGGCAAGCGAAAAGGCTCAGCCAGCACCAGTGATTTTTCCCTTAAAGCGGTTCAGGAAACGGTAAAGGCCGCCTGTGATATCGCACGTTATACCGAAGACGATCCCTATGCCGGCTTACCGGATAAAGAACTACAGGCAACCGATATTCCGGATTTAGCGTTATACCACCCCTGGGATGTGACCGCAGAAGAAGCGGTTGCACTGGCTAAAGAATGTGAAGATGCTGCACGCGCAGAAGACAAGCGCATTACCAATTCAGAAGGCGGTTCGGTCAGTAGTCATAGCGGAATCCGCGTGTATGGCAACAGCCAGGGGTTTTTGAATAGCTACAACACCTCAAGACACAGTATGTCTGCCACCATGATTGCAGAACAAGATGGCGCAATGCAACGCGATTACTGGTATGACGTCAACCGCGATGCCAGTAAATTAGCATCCGCTATCGAAATCGGCAGGTTATCTGCACAACGTACCGTTAGCCGTCTGGGCGCGAGAAGTATGCCGACGGGGCAGGTGCCGGTTATTTTTAAAGCCGAAGTAGCTAAAGGTTTGCTCTCGCATTTTTTAAGTGCTGTAAGAGGCGGGGCGCAATATCGTAAAGCCAGCTTTTTACTGGATCACCTCGGCAAACAAATTTTCCCGGAACGTATTCGACTAGATGAACGGCCGCACTTAAAAGCTGCTTTAGGCAGCGCGCCTTATGACAATGAAGGGGTGATAACCGCGCCACATGATTTAATAAGCGATGGCGTATTACAAAGTTATGTTTTAGACAGCTATGCTGCACGTCGTCTCGGTTTAAAAAGCACCGGTAATGCCGGTGGCATTCATAACCTTTATATTAACCATGATAATGTTTCGCTTGAAGCAATGTTAAAAGACATGGGTAAAGGTTTATTAGTTACCGAAGTGATGGGGCAAGGTGTCAACACCGTAACTGGTGATTACTCGCGTGGTGCCAGTGGCTTCTGGGTTGAAAACGGCGAGATACAATATCCGGTAGAAGAATTTACAATAGCAAGCCGATTACAGGATATGTTTATGGGCTTGCAAACGGTGGGGAATGATTTGGATATGCGGGGGAGTGTTGTTACCGGGTCGTGGTTGATTGATAGTATGACGGTGGCGGGGAGTTAGGTTTTTTTTTCTTGCGAGTGATAGCGCAGCAATCTATGGTTTTGATTTTAATTCCCCCCTCCCATTTCGGGAGGGGGTTAGGGGGAGGGAATGAGTTTTAAAATGTTATTCTCTTAACTGAATGGTATTACGCTTTAGCCTGATGCTTTGGTTTAGTATTACCTTTTATATAAATTGTATATTTGTTTTTTTAGATAACGTCGTCGGTGGTTGACCGACAGCAAGTTACTTTTTCTTGCGCGGCCAAGAAAAAGTAACCAAAAAGAAGGCCGCTCGAAAACTTGTTGTGATTTTCAATCACAATACCTTCGCATAAAAAGAAAAATAGGCGCTACGCGAACTCGGGCGATGCTCCGCATTATTCGCCCTCAAACAACGCTTGCTATGATCCTATTTTTATTTTGATGCTCTGCTGCGTTTAACGAGATTGTTGGGTATATATACTTACGTGAATTCAAGTTGTAAGTGCAACTCATACTCGGAATAAAGGGCAAGCTGCGATAGTATGGTTGCTTTTCGTTCCGGCAAGAATGAGAGGCACCATGAAACGCTATACACAACTTACCCATGAA